>Ga0335077_10000088_pt1 | contig 89845 bp, 85 predicted proteins | sample Lox_Sample_31_FD_207151 | JGI IMG/M metagenome (GOLD analysis project Ga0335077, IMG submission 207151) | Soil microbial communities from Loxahatchee National Wildlife Refuge, Florida, United States - Lox_Sample_3.1 | ecosystem: Environmental > Terrestrial > Soil > Wetlands | place: USA... | reverse complement strand
TCCCACGTCTCTGCCCATTTCTTTTCAATCAGTTTTGGTTCGTAGACTTTATCCATGTTCATGCCTTCGCTTCAGCCGGCAGCAATCGCCGGCGCAATACTCTGTGCATCATCGCCGCCGAGCCGTACACGACGAAAAAAGCAAACACCACGTCACTCAGAAAATGCGCACCTTGGATGATGCGGAAATACCCCGCCAGTCCGCCGATACCCATGCCCGCCGCCAGCCAGAACCGTCGCCACCTCATAAAAACGAAACCCAGGCTCAACGGATAAAAACCCAGTGCGGCATGGCCGCTGGCGAACGAGCAGTTTTTGGGACACTCTTGCGCCGGTTCGAGCGCCGGCGTGAACCGCGCAGTGCCGCCGAACTGGATGATCTGATGGGGACGCGCGCGGCCCCAGTGTTCCTTCAGCAGCACGTTCACCACCAATCCCGGTCCCAGCAGCAGCACCAGAAAAAGATAAATGATCCGCCAGCGCCACAGTTGCCCATTGCGACGCAGGAAAAACGCACCCGTAAACAGCAGCCCGAACGCGGCGACCAAGGTCAATGCCTTCAGCCCCAGCAACTGATAGAAAAATTGCGGCCACCAGCCCTGGGCCAGATAGAAACCGCGAGCGGGATCGTAGAAGCGGTGGCTCACGGACAAATCGATGCCCGGCCAGACCGAAAAAATCAGGGCGCAGATCAGAAACAATACGATCCACAGGTTTGTAATCAATAGGCGCATGGGTGGTGGTTTGGTGCGGAAGGGACGTTCAGGTTCGGCACGCTATCCGCGGCACCATCCCTCTCGAAACAAAGGAGAGACGTGGCAATGCAGTATCTGCTCCGGTTAATGCGGGCGTTGATCGCCGTGATGATGCGGCGGATTATCGCCGTTCTCGCCGCCCATCGCCACCGTCGGTGCATCGGCGGCCAGCCAGTCCCGTTGCTGGGCGGTATCGCCGCCCGCCGTATCATGCAGCAGACGCCGGGCCCGCGCCTGCAGGCGGTTGCTCACCGCCAGCGCCATGTTACGGTGCAGCCATTCCAGTCCGACGCGCAGTATGCGGCCCAGTTCGCTGATCAACTCGCCGTAGAGTTCTTCCTGCCGCGCCGAGCCCAGACCGTGCCGCTTTAAAGTCACATCCACGGCATGCGCCAGTGTGCGCAATTCCGCCGGCGCCGTGAAATCGGCGCCGGCGGGATTGGTGATATTGCCGGTGCCGCGCAGTTCCTGCGTCACCGCCGCGCGCGTGGTCTCGGCCACGCGTGTCAAACCCGCATCGATCACGGCCCGTAATTCCTCTATCAATTGCTGGGTGGCGCGGGTCGGGTCCGTTTCAGGCACCTTGTTTTCGTCTTCATCCGCAAATAAATCTTCCGCCGATGGTTGCGGTAAATGAGATATTCCCCCTTTTGCATCCACGCGTTCAGTCAGCAATGGCACCGCTTCGGGGTGGGCCGGTATTTCCTCCTCCTGGGACAATAAATCAACCTGATGACAGAGCGTTTCTTTTTTCGCCTCGATAAGATGATCCAGCGCCTCCACGGCCTGTACCAAATCGCCGGAGGCATCCGGTGTGGACGTGGTCGGTTTCTGCTGATCGGGAATGGGATCAGTCATCACCGCGGATGTCATGATTCTGCAACGGGTACCCGCGTTCCTGATAGAAGCGGTAGCGTTCGCGGGCGTTGGCCCGCGCCTCCGCCTCCGCGGGCACGATCTCTATCACCCGCTCGAAACGGCTGAAAAAAGACGGCACGGGGTGGGCCAGATTCACCAGGACTTCATTGCTCTCCGGCGGCAGGTCACCATGCCCCAGCGTGATCGCCACACCACCCGCCGTCGGATCGCCCAGCGGGGCATGCGGCAGGAAGCTGATGTCGCGGAAGGTCCATAACAATTCATCCATACGCATCATCTCCGCTTCGCCGCCGGTGTGCACGTGGATCCGGTGGCCCTGCTTCCACGCCTTGGCTGCCAGTTTGCAGGCCCAGCGTTCGTGTCCAATCTTGCCATCAATTGGCAAAACATGAAAATCGACGCGGGTCATGCCTTCGCGGCCGGCTTCCGGCTCCGATGGCGATCCAGCAGGTATTGCACCAGGAGCGGCACCGGCCGGCCCGTTCCACCCTTCTGCTTGCCGGAGCGCCAGGCGGTGCCGGCGATGTCCAGATGCGCCCACCGCAGCTTGCGCGCGAACCGCGCGAGGAAACAAGCGGCGGTGATGGCGCCCGCCTCGCGTCCGCCGCCGACATTGGCCATGTCGGCAAAATTGCTGTCGAGCGCCGCCTGATAATCCTCCCACATCGGCAACCGCCAGGCGCGATCACAGGCAGTGTCACCCGCCGCCAGCAACGCCTGCGCGAGCGGCTCACTGTTGCTGAACAATCCGCTGGCCTGATTGCCCAGGGCAACGACACAGGCGCCGGTCAGCGTGGCAATGTCGATCACGGTCTCGGGCCTGTACTCGCGCTCGGCATAGGTGATGGCGTCGCAAAGCACCAGTCGGCCCTCGGCGTCGGTATTCAGTATCTCCACCGTCTGCCCCGACAGGGTGGTGACGATATCCGCCGGCCGCGTGGCGTTGCCGCCGGGCATGTTCTCGGTGGCCGGGATCACCCCGACCAGATTGAGGGGTAGCTTGAGCTCGGCCACGGCCTGCAATACGCCGAGCACGGTGGCGGCGCCACACATGTCGTATTTCATCTCGTCCATGGCCGCCGCCGGCTTGATGGAGATGCCGCCGGTGTCAAAGGTGATGCCCTTGCCCACCAGCGCCACCGGCGCCATTACCGCGCCGCCGCCGCGATATTCAATGACAATCAGGCGGGGCGGTTCGTGACTGCCGCGGGCCACGGCCATGAAGGCGCCCATGCCCAGCTTTTCAATCTCCGCGCGCTTGAGCACGGAGACCTTGAGATTCCGATGCGTCCTGGCCAGCTCGCGCGCCTGATCCGCGAGATAGGTAGGCGTGCAGATATTCGGCGGCAGATTGCCCAGGTCCTTGACCAGGTGCACGCCATTGGCCACGGCCAGGCCGATGCGCGCGCCCTCCTCCGCCGCCGCCAGTTCGCCGTGCTCCACCATCAATGTCATCTGGCGCAGGGGCTGTGGGGGGAGATCCCGCTTTTTTGATTTCAGGCGGTCGAACACGTACACGCTTTCCAGCACCGCTTCGATGCCGTGGCGCACCTTCCAGCCGGTATCGCGGTCGTGCACGCCGAGTTCCGGCAGATAGCTGACGGCATCGGCTGCTCCGGTCTTGCGCAGGGCCTCCGTGGCGGCGGCGTTTATTCTGCGGAATTTGTATTCATCCAGTTCCCGCTCGCGGCCGACGCCCACCAGCAGCACCCGCTCGGCGGCCACGCCCCGCACATGATGCAGCAGCAGCGTCTGCCCGGGCTTGCCCGGTTGATCGCCGCGGCGCACGACGCCGGAGATAAAGCCCCGCGAGGCGCGGTCCAGCGCCGCTGCCGCCGAAGAAAGTTTGTGGGTCTCGAATACGCCCACAATGACGCACCCACCGCGCTGTTTTTCCGCGGCACCGCTTTTCACTCCAAATTCCACCGGGTTTTTCATTCCCACTCCCACGAGTCTATCTCCAGAATCCGCCGGACCAAGTCACAGGCCCTGTGCCTTCCTTCAGGCGGTGCTATGATGAATTCAACCATTGTCCAAGGAGAGTCGCAAGCCGGCTCCGGCGTCAGACCGCCTGTAATACATGGTCAGCATCCTGGATCGTTATGTGGGCCGCACCATTGCCAGTGCCACGGGCATGGTGCTGATCTTTCTGGTCGCCGCCTTCTCCTTCTTCGCATTCCTGGACGAGCTCGATCAAATCGGCCGCAACCGTTACGGGGTGCTGGCGGCGATGGAATACGTGTTGCTGCGCATGCCTGTGCAGACCTATCAATTGTTCCCCATCGCCGCGCTCATCGGCACGCTCCTGGGCCTGGGCTGGCTGGTCAATCACAGCGAGATGGTGGTGATCCGCGCCGCCGGATTGTCCCTGGCCCGCACCATACAGGCCATCATGAAAACCGGTTTCATCCTCATGATCGCCACGCTGTTCATCGGCGAATTCATCGCCCCGCCCGCCGAGCAAGAGGCGCGTGATCTGCGTTCAGTGGCGTTATTCGACGAAATCTCCCTCAAAACCCGCAACGGTTTCTGGGCGCGCGACGGCAACAGCTTTATCAACATCCGCAAGGTACTGCCGGGTAATCATTTCGAGGGTATTTATCTCTACGAATTCGACGCCCACGACCAGCTGCGCACCAGTACTTACGCGCAGGCCGCGCAATACACCGGTGGAAAATGGCTGCTCTCCGACATAGGCCAGACCGTCTTTACCGAGAACCAGGCGCAGGTGCACAAGATCGCACGCGCCGCCTGGGAATCCCTGCTCAAGCCGGAAATCATCGGCATGGTGATCATCGATCCCAACAGCCTGTCGCTGTGGGACCTGGCGAACACCATACTCTACCTGCGCAAAAACGCCGAAAATACGCTGCGCTATGAACTGGCCTTGTGGAGCAAGTTGGTCTACCCGATGGCCACGGCGGCGATGGTGTTTCTCGCCATCACCATGGTGTTTGCCTCGGCTCGTGCCACCAGCGTGGGGGCACGGGTGCTGGTCGGATCGCTCGTTGGCGTTATCTTTCACATTATCAGCCAGGCCGCCGGCAATGTGGGGCTGGTCTACAACCTGAACCCCGCGCTGTGCGTACTGACCCCGACGGTGCTGATTTTGGGTGCGGGGATGCTTCTACTGCGGCGGGTGAATTAGCGGACTATGGCCGATCATCCGCCAGCCGCCGGCGGGTGCCGGAGAGCCGGTCCGGCAGCGTGAGCCCTTCGGTGTCCCACAATGCCCAGAGATACCCAAAACCCAAGGTGAGTAGACTGCACACCGCGACGACGAAACGCGCGCTGGCTGCGAACCAGCCCGGGGGCCTTGTCCCCCCTTGCATCGTGAGTCGAATCCGCCAAGTTTTCATGCCCAGAGTCTGGCCCCCGCGGGTCCACTGCCCGGCAAAATAAAGATAGGTGCATGCGATTAACACCACGGTCAGTTTCGGATCTCCGGCGGCGATGCTCTGGCCACCACGCATCCATACCGCCAGCGCCGTTACCACGTACCAAACCGAGAACAGTAACAGGGCATCGTAGAACATCGCGCCGAAACTACGCAGCACACCGATGCGCCCCGCGTTTTTTGCAACAGCACCTGCGGCAGGACGCCTCATCGTTCAATCATACGTCGGAATGTGATGAATTACTCAGGCCGGGGGATGGAAGGCCCGGTATAGGAGCGGCGAGCAGGGAATTTTTCAGCGACCGGGCTTTCTAAATCCTTCAGTCCCCATACTAAAAACGGCAAAATCCATGTCCCCGCGTCCGTTCTTCCGTATTTGCCAGATTCTCGGCGCGGCGCTGATGGCCGGCGGCATCGCGTGCCAGGCTGAGGACGACGATTTCACCACGCCACCGGGGCGGATGGTCAGCATTGGCAATTACAGCCTGCACATCTATTGCCAGGGTGAGGGCTCACCGGCGGTGATCATAGACACGGGGCTCGGCAGCGCCGCCATCGAGTGGCTGCCCGTTCTGGAACAACTACAGCACTACTCACGCACGTGTATTTACGATCGCGCCGGTTACGGTTGGAGCGAGTTCGGCCAGTTGCCTCGCACCAGTTCGCGCATTGCCAACGAGCTGTATCTGCTGCTGACCAACGCGGATATTCCCGGTCCTTATGTGCTGGTCGGGCATTCCTTCGGCGGCCTCAATGTGCAAATGTTCGCGCGCCGGTATCCTTATCTGGTGGCCGGATTGGTCCTGGTCGATTCCTCCAACGCAGAGCAGATTGGCAAATTGACGGGGGCTATGGACGCCGTCAACGAAGAACAGACTTACAGTCATGGGTTTGTCGTGCACGATTTCGTCGCCCGGCCGGAGATTCCGCGCGATTTGTCCGAAAACGATCCCGCCTACAAATCGCTGATGTTGATGTCGCGTCCGGCCAGTCGCGTGACGGTGGCTGATGAATACGCCCACTTCAAACGTAGCGCGATGCAGGTGTTGAATATGGCCACACCACCGCCGATTGTACCGACGGTGGTGCTGACGCGCGGCATCCAGGAGGAATCCAAGGCCACCAACTGGAACAGCATCACCGAACATACTTGGCGGAGCCTGCAATCGGAGCTCGCTTATTTGCAGCCGCGCACGGCCCAGTTGGTGGCTGAACGCAGCGGACATCAAATTCAAGTTGAACAACCGGATTTGATTGTTGACGCCGCCGCCATGGTGATCGATTTCGTCCGCGCCGATGCCTCCCAGGCTGATCGCGTTCCCGGCGCGCTGAACGATGCCGCAACACGGAGTACCACCTGGCTGCCGTTCAACGACGCCACCTGGATCACCGATCGCCTGCACACCTCCGGGAAAACCTGCCCTTTCGGCTGCAACGATGCCCAGGCTCATCTGTCACGGCATGCAGGACATCTGGCCGGCACTCTCAGTCCCGCGTGGCAGCGTATTTCGCGTCCGGATGAGGAAGGCCACAGTGTCAGCAAAGCCGACTGCGGTCTGATTCAATCAAGCCGGAATTGCTAAACGGTGGCTTGGGGCGCCGCGGATGTTCGCTTTACCCCTTCACGGGACAAGTACCGAAACTTTGCCGAATTGGCAGCGCACGAACGCGAAGACGCCGATTACAGAATCATCGTCCGTTCCGTGCCGGCAGCGCACATTTCCATCGTGGCGCCGCACGGCGGCGGCATTGAACGCGGCACTTCCGAACTGGCTTGCGCGATTGCGGGCCGGGATTTCAATCTCTATCTCTTTGAGGGACTGAAGCCGCGCGGGAACTTCACATCGCTGCACATCACCAGCCGTCATTTTGACGAGCCGCGTTGCATGGATTTGCTCCGCCGATCGAAGACGATCCTAACCGTCCACGGCTGCATGGGCATGCATCACACCATGTATCTCGGCGGGCTCGACACATCCCTCAAGACGCTCCTCGCGAGAAAATTGCGGGCCACAGGCATGGACATACGCCTGAACGATCATCCCTTCCCTGCCTCCGACGGCGATAACTTATGCAACCGCGGTTTCCGTGGCGCGGGTGTTCAGCTTGAACTGACCGCCGGACTACGCCGCACCCGTCCCCCGGCCACTTTAGGTCCCCTCATCCATGATTTGTTGCTCTCTCGCTGATGTCACGAATCGGTATTCCTGCTCGGCCTCCCCGACCGGTTTTATAAATCAATAATGGCGGACGGCTTCCGAGGGCGGCATATAACGATAACCGAGATCTCTCGCGACCGCGGCGTGCGTGACATGACCATTATGGATGTTGAGGCCGTTGGCCAGGTGGGGATCGTCGTCGCAGGCCTTGCGGAACCCCTTGTCTGCCAGCGCAATGGCAAAGGGCAGCGTGGCGTTGTTGAGTGCGAAGGTCGAGGTGCGCGCCACCGCGCCCGGCATGTTGGCCACGCAATAATGCACGATGCCATCCAGGATATAGATGGGATCGGCATGCGTCGTGGGCCTGCTGGTCTCGAAACAGCCGCCTTGATCGATGGAGATATCGACCAGCACGGAACCCGGCCGCATCTTTTTCAGCATCGCGTGCGTCACCAGTTTGGGCGCCGAGGCGCCGGGCACCAGCACCGCACCGATGACCAGATCGGCATCTATGACCAGGCTTTCGATGGCGTCCACGGTGGCGTATAGCGTGTACAGTTTCGAGCCAAACTGTTCGTCCAATTGCTTCAGGCGATCCAGGGATTTATCGACCACGGTGACGTATGCCTCCAAACCCATCGCCATGCGCGCGGCGTTGGTTCCGGCCACACCTCCGCCCAGCACCACCACCTTGGCGGGATGCACGCCGGGCACGCCGCCCAGCAAAATCCCCGCGCCGCCGCGTTCTTTTTCCAGACAATGGGCGCCCACTTGTATGGCCATGCGCCCCGCCACTTCGCTCATGGGCGAGAGCAGCGGCAACGTACCCCGGGGACTGGTTACGGTCTCATAAGCAATCGCCGTGCAGCCCGATTTGAGCAGTGCCCTGGTCTGTTCCGGGTCCGGCGCCAGATGCAGATAGGTAAACAACACCTGGCCCTGGCGCAGTTGTTTGCGTTCGTCGGGTTGTGGCTCTTTTACCTTGATGATCATCTCGGCCCGGGCATAGATCTCGCCCGCACCGCCGGCAACCATCGCACCGGCCGTCTTGTAGGCCTGATCGTCTATACCTATACCCATTCCCGCGCCGCTCTGTACCAGCACCTGGTGACCGTGATGCACCAGTTCGCGCACACCGGCCGGTACCAGTCCCACGCGGTATTCATGCGTTTTGATTTCTTTGGGGATGCCAATCAGCACGGTGGTTTCCTCAAGTCTTCAAGGCAGGTCATGGATGATTTCCGCCAACGTGCCAAATAGCGTGTCGATTTGTTGCGGGTTCACGATGAGCGGCGGCGAGAGCGCGATGGCCTCGCCAGCCTGCCGCACCAGTACGCCGCGTTCAAAGCAACGTGTGAAGATTTCATACGCCCGCTTTCCTGGATTGTCCGGCACGGGTGCAAATTCCACCGCCGCCACGAGACCAATGGCGCGGATGTCGATGACATGGGGGAGTCCCTTAAGCGCGTGTGCGGCATCCTCCCAATACTTCGCCAATGTCGATGCGCGGGTAAGCAGGTTTTCCTGTTCATAGATATCGAGCGCCGCCAGGGCCGCCGCGCAAGCCACGGGATGCCCGGAATAGGTGTAGCCGTGGAACAGCTCAATGACGTTCTCCGGACCATGCATAAAAACGTCATGAATCGTGTTGCTCACATACACCGCGCCCATGGGAATGCTGCCGTTGGTCAGTCCTTTGGCGCTGGTGATCAAATCCGGTCGCACACCGAAATACTGCGCCCCGAACGGCGCACCGAGGCGCCCAAAACCGGTAATGACTTCGTCGAATATCAGCAGGACGCCATATCGGTCGCAGATTTCGCGTAGTCTTTGCAGATATCCTTGTGGTGGCGGAATGACGCCCGCCGAACCCTGCACCGGCTCGACGATGACCGCGGCGACGGTGGATGCACCGTGCAAGGCGATCAGGCGTTCCAGATCTTCCGCCAGGTGCGCGCCCCACGCCGGGAGACCGCGGCTGTAAGCATTGTGCTCCAGATCGAGCGTATGGCGCAGGTGATCGACGCCCGTCAGCAGTGGGCCGAAGAGCCTGCGGTTGTTGACCATGCCGCCCACGGAGATGCCGCCGAAGCCCACACCGTGATAGGCCCTTTCCCGACCGATGAGCCGCGTGCGCGCGCCCTCCCCGCGCAACTGATGATAGGCGAGCGCGATCTTGAGAGCAGTGTCCACAGCCTCGGAGCCGGAGTTGGTGAAAAAAACGTGGTTCAAACCGTCCGGCGCGTGTTTGATCAATCGTGCCGCCAGCTCAAAAGGCAGCGGATGACCCATTTGGAAGGTCGGCGCGAAATCCAATTCTCGGATCTGTCTGGCAACAGCGAGGCTGATCGCCTCCCGGCTGTGACCCAGATTGACGCACCATAACCCCGCAGTGCCATCCAGCACCCTGCGGCCATCGGCGGTTTTGAAGTACATGCCGTCGGCCTGCGTCAACAGTCTGGGATGCGCCTTGAACTGGCGGTTGGCCGTAAACGGCATCCAGAACGCCTCCAAGTCTGCTGGCAGTGGCAAGGGTGCGTTCATGGCGCGGCGGAAACTCTCCGACAAGGGTAAAACCGGGTTAATCCCGGGCATCATAGCATGATGAAGATATTAGACAACGGCATAAAAATATCTCCGGAAGCTCGATTCTTTATTTAAAAGTGTTTAGGATATTGAAAACATCTCTTGCGGGCGTTTCCATGAGTGAGGATATCGGCGGCCGCCTCAGAGCGGTACGCAAAATGGCTGGTTTGTCCCAGCGTGAACTCGCCAAACGTGCCGGCGTGACCAATGGCATGATCTCGCTCATCGAGCAGAACCGCGTCAGTCCCTCCATCAGCTCGCTGAAGAAGGTGTTGCACGGCTTGCCGATGTCACTGGCGGATTTCTTCACGCTCGATCTCTCCGAGAGCGCACAGATCTTCTACCGCAGTGAAGAATTGCCCGATCTGGGGCAAGGTGCAATCTCATTCCGTCTGGTGGGCTTCAACCGCCACAAGCGCAGCATGTCCATCCTGCACGAGACCTACGCTGCCGGCGCGGACACCGGCGAGGAAATGCTGTCACACGCCGGCGAAGAAGGCGGCGTGGTGGTGCGCGGACAGATCGAATTGACCGTCGGCACACAGACCCGGGTGCTGGGTCCCGGGGACGCCTATTATTTCGAGAGCCGCGTACCACACCGATTTCGCAATTCTGGCAGTGAGGAATGTTTCATCATCAGCGCCAATTCACCGCCGACTTTTTGAGACACCGCGCGATCGGCACGGTAGCTGCTGGAGATTTGGAGGACTCAAACGCATGAATTAAAGGCGATGCAAATCAATCTGGATTTGTAGAGGCACGGGGAACACGGTGCCGGAGTGGTGCAGCATGAAAAGGAGAAGGAAAAAAGCAGCACCGGTGCGGCGGTCGGCCATCGGCAATGACAACTGAAAAATATTATGAGGAGGCTCTATGAGTAATCGATATCTTGAAGTGAAACAGTACGGGTTGGCGGTGGGCATCACCACAGTGGTGATGTTGCTGGGCGCAGTACCGGCGCAGGCGGCGGGCAAGGGCGAAGGATTTGTCGACATCGTCGCCTGGCCCGGGTATGTCGAGCGCGGCGAGTCGGATAAAAACTACGACTGGGTGACCGGTTTCGAGAAGGAGACTGGTTGCAAGGTGCGCGTCAAGACCGCCAACACCTCCGATGAGATGGTGGCGCTCATGAATGAGGGTGGTTTTGATCTGGTGACCGCCTCCGGCGACGCCAGCCTGCGGCTGGTCGCGGGTGGGCGCGTGCAACCGGTCGATGTCTCCAAGATCCCGAGCTGGAAGACCGTCGATCCACGCCTGCAGAACGCACCGTGGCACACCGTCGAGGGCAAGCACTACGGCGTGCCCTACCAGTGGGGGCCCAATGTGTTGATGTACAACACCAAGGCGTTCAAGGACGCACCGACAAGCTGGAAACCCGTGTTTGAGGAGATGCAGCTGGCGGACGGAAAATCCAACAAGGGCCGCGTGCAGGCCTACGATGGCCCCATCTACATCGCCGACGCGGCGCTGTACCTGATGCACACCAAGCCCAATCTGGGCATCAAGGATCCCTACGAACTCAACGAGGATCAGTACAAGGCGGCGCTGGACCTGCTGCGCGGCCAGCGCAAGTTGGTGTCGCGCTACTGGCACGACGCCACGATCCAGACCGACGACTTCACCAACGAAGGCGTGGTGGCCTCCTCGAGCTGGCCGTACCAGGTCAATCTGCTCAAATCCAAGAATGCGCCGATCGCCAGCGTTATCCCGTCCGAGGGCGCGACGGGTTGGGCCGATACCACCATGATGCACGTCAATGCCGCGCATCCACAGTGCGCCTATCTCTGGCTCGAGCACTCCCTTGACAAGAAGCTGCAGGGCGATCTCGCTTCCTGGTTTGGATCGGTACCCGTGGTGCCGGAGGCCTGCAAGGGCAACGCCCTCTTGGGCGAGGACGGCTGCAAGACCAACGGCATGGATAACTTCGACAAAATCTGGTTCTGGCGCACGCCGACTTCGAAATGCAAGAGCCAGAAGGAGTGCGTACCGTATTACCGCTGGGTGACCGATTACATCGCCGTCATCGGCGGACGTTAGGCGGAAATCTAGGGAAAGGCGATCGGGGAACGAAGAAAATCCCCGATCACCATTTCCCGCGGCCATTCCGACCGTGACAACAAATTCGAAAAGCGCTGCGGCGGTTCAATTTCTCGGCGTCACGCGCCGTTTCGGGGAGGTACTCGCCGCCGACAACCTGGATTTGGAAATCAGCGACGGCGAGTTCTTCGCCATGCTGGGTCCCTCCGGATCAGGCAAGACCACCTGCCTGCGGCTCATCGCCGGCTTCGAGCAGCCTGACAGCGGGCGCATACTCCTCCACGGCCGCGACGCCGCCGGCGTGCCGCCCTATGAACGCGACGTCAACACCGTGTTCCAGGACTACGCCCTGTTTCCGCATATGAGTGTGATTGATAACGTCGCTTATGCGCTCATGGTGCGCAAGGTGCCTGTAGCCGAGCGCCGCAGGCGCGCACAGGAAATGCTGGAGCTGGTGCGGTTGTCCGGCTTCGATGCGCGCAGGCCCGCACAGCTTTCCGGTGGCCAGCGCCAGCGCGTGGCGCTGGCCCGTGCACTCATCAATCATCCGCGCGTGTTGCTGCTTGACGAACCTCTGGGCGCGCTGGATCTGAAACTGCGCGACGAGATGCGGATGGAATTGAAGGCGCTGCAGCGGCGCATCGGCATTACTTTCATATTCGTCACCCATGATCAGGAGGAGGCGCTGAGCATGAGCGACCGCCTCGCCGTCTTCAACAACGGCCGCATCGAGCAACTGGGCACACCTCTGGAAGTCTATGAGCATCCTTCGACAGCGTTCGTCGCGGGCTTTGTCGGTGTCTCCAATCTGCTGACAGGCGAGGCGGCTGCTGCGCTCACCGGTGCAAACGCGGCCCTGTCCATACGTCCTGAAAAGATCCGTTTACTGTCCGATGGGGAAATTACCGAGAAGGATCAGTGCGTCGCCGTGGGGAGGGTTAATGATGTGGAATATCTCGGCGCAACCACGAAGTATGAAGTTGTGCTCGATCAGGGTGGCGTACTGACGGTGGAGAGCCAGAATCTGCGGCGCGCGGACCGATCCGCAATCACCAGCGGCTGCCGGGTGCGTCTGGCCTGGCACCGCGCCGACATGCAGACGCTGGTCACAGGAGGACGGCGGTGAGCGCAATGACTACGGCGGTGCGGACGGACAGCGCCGGCTGGTCGCGGCGGCTGTCGATCGCGCTCTACCGTCGCCCGGCGTTGCTGCTCGCCCTGCTGCTGGCGCCGCCGCTGCTGTGGCTGGGAATCATCTACCTGGGATCGTTGTTTTCGCTGCTGGCACAAAGCTTTTTCTACATCGACAACTTCTCCGGGCGCGTCATGCACCAGTTTTCGCTGCGCACCTACGGCGAACTGTTCACTTCGTCGAATCTGGACATCATCCTGCGTACTTCGACAATGGCCGCTTCTGTCACCGTGACTGATGCCGTCATCGCTTTTCCGATTGCCTATTTCGTCGCTCGTTACGCGGGCCCGCGCCTGCGCGCCTTTTTCTATCTGGGGGTCATGCTGCCGTTGTGGTCCAGTTATCTGGTCAAGGTCTACGCTTGGAAATTGATCCTCGCCAAGGAAGGCATCATCAGCTGGTTTCTGGCGCAGCTGCACCTAAGCTGGCTGCTGGACGGTGTACTGGGACTGCCGATCATCGGTGGCAATTCGTTGTCCACCTCCTATCTCGGCACCTATATCGTGTTCTGCTATATCTGGCTGCCGTTCATGATCCTGCCGGTACAGGCGGCTCTTGAGCGCGTGCCGAGATCCTGCATCGAGGCCTCCGACGATCTCGGCGCCCGGCCGGGACAGACTTTTTGGCACATCATCCTGCCGCTGGCATTTCCCGGGGTGGTGGCCGGGTCGATCTTTACCTTCTCACTGACGCTGGGTGACTACATCATCCCCGGCATCATCGGCTCCTCGCGCCTGTTCATCGGCCAGGCGGTTTACCAGCACCAGGGCACGGCCGGTAATATTCCGCTCGCGGCCGCGCTTTCGGTAGTGCCCATCGTTATCATGGGTATTTATCTTTCCATCGCCAAACGGCTCGGGGCCTTCGATGCGCTCTGAACCGCGCGCCGGGTTGGGTCTGGGATTTGCCGCTACCGGTGGGTTGCTGTTCCTGCATGTACCGCTGTTCTTCGTGCTGTTGTACGCGTTCAGCACCGAAGACAAGTCCTATCAATTCCCGCCGCCCGGCCTGACGTTCAAATGGTTCACGGTGGCGTGGGAACGCGCAGACATCTGGCAGGCCATTTCCCTTTCGCTGCACGTCGCCGCGACGGCGACCGTGATTGCCCTGATCCTGGGCACACTGGCCGCGGCCGCCGTCCATCGCGGCCGCTTCTTCGGGCGCGAGGCGGTGTCTCTGCTATTGGTGCTGCCTATCGCCCTGCCCGGCATCATCACCGGTATCTCGCTGCGCTCGGCCTTCAACTTGATGGAGATCCCGTTCAGTTTTTGGACCATTGTGCTGGGGCACGCCACCTTCTGCGTGGTGGTGGTCTACAACAACGTCATTGCCCGCTTCCGCCGCACCTCGACATCGATGATCGAGGCTTCCATGGATCTGGGTGCCGATGGTTTTCAAACGTTCCGCCACGTGGTACTGCCGAACGTCGCCACGGCGCTGCTGGCCGGCGGCATGCTGGCGTTTGCGCTTTCGTTCGATGAGGTCATCGTCACCACCTTCACCGCGGGCCAGCAGTCGACCCTGCCCATCTGGATGCTGACCGAGCTGGTGAAGCCGCGGCAGCGCCCGGTGACCAATGTGGTGGCGATCTTCGTGATGGCCGTCACCTTTATGCCGATATTGCTGGCGTATTATTTCACCCGCGGCACCGAGACAGTACACGGCGCGGGAAAATAAGCTTTCACAAAGGAGGGCTTATGGGCGCAGGCGCGAAAAAGAAGAGTGGCGAAAAGAAAACCGAGACCTTGACGACGCAAATCTTTATCAACGGCAGGCAGATCAAGGGCGGCGGACCGGATTACGACGTGCTGAATCCCGCCACCGGCCAATCGCTGGTGAAGGTGCCGCAGGCGAGTATCGCGCAGATCGACACCGCCGTGTCCGCCGCGACCAAGGCGTTTCAGAACTGGTCCCGCACCACGCCGATGGAACGCTCATTGCTGCTGCTCAAAATCGCCGATCGCATCGAGTCGAACGCAGCAGAGTTCGCGCACATTGAATCGCTCAATTGCGGCAAGCCTTATGTGCGGGTGTTGAACGACGAGCTGCCGGCGATCATTGATGTGTTCCGTTACTTTGCCGGCGCCGTGCGCTGCATGAACGGCATGGCGGCGGACGAATACCTGCCCGGCTTCACCAGCATGATCCGCCGCGACCCAGTGGGGGTGGTCGGCTCCATCGCGCCGTGGAACTACCCGCTGATGATGGCGGCCTGGAAGATGGCACCCGCCGTCGGTGCCGGCAATACTCTGGTGCTGAAACCCTCCGAACAGACACCGCTTACCACTCTCAAGCTCGCAGAGCTGACCGCTGACATCCTGCCGGCCGGTGTGCTCAATGTCGTCGCCGGCGTCGGCGATCCGGTTGGATCCGCGCTCATCAACCACCCGGGCGTGAAGATGATCTCGCTCACCGGCAGCATCGCCACCGGAGCGCGCGTCCTGCAGGCGGCCTCCAAGAGCATGAAACGCACGCACCTGGAACTGGGGGGCAAGGCGCCGGTGATCGTATTCGACGACGCCGATCTCGCCGGGGTCGTACAGGGCCTTCGTGTCTTCGGGTACTACAACGCGGGCCAGGACTGCACCGCCGCCTGCCGCGTCTACGCCGGGGGGAATATCTATGACAAACTGGTCGCGGACTTGAGCAGCGCGGTTGCCGGCATAAAGTTCGGAAGGCCGGAAAACGAAGACTCGGAGATCGGCCCGCTCATCAGCGCCCGCCAGCGTGAGCGCGTCGCCGGTTTCGTGGATCGCGCGCGCCACGCCAGACACATCAAGATCGCGACCGGCGGCAAGGTTGTTTCTGGCAGCGGCTTTTTTTACGAACCCACGGTCGTTGCCGGCGCCCGACAGGACGATGAGATCGTGCGCAAGGAGGTATTCGGGCCCGTGGTGTCGGTCACGCGTTTCAGCGACGAGGAACAGGCCATTGCGTGGGCCAACGATTCTGATTACGGCCTCGCCTCCTCAGTCTGGACCAGGGATATCACCAAGGCAATGCAGGTCGCAGCGCGTCTTCAATACGGGTGCACCTGGATCAACACGCATTTCATGCTGTGCTCTGAGATGCCGCACGGGGGGTTTAAGATGTCAGGTTACGGCAAGGATCTGTCGATGTATGCGCTGGAGGACTACACTACCGTGCGCCACGTCATGGTGAAATTGTAGGCGCGTTCATTTACCGACACAGAAGCGGCGGAAGATATCGCCGAGCAATTCCTCAGTGGTGTATTCCCCGGTGATCTGATCCAACTGCCGACCGGCCAGACGCAGCTGTTCCGCAGCCAGCTCCGTAGGCGCATTTTCCGCCAGTAAACGTTCCGCTTCCGACACATGCGCACGGGCCGTTTCCAGGCCGATTACATGCCGGCGGCGTGCGGTGTAGGTGCCGCTGTTCTGTTCCTGCACGGGCAGCAACCGCCGCTCCAGCAGGTCCATTCCTGCGCCGGTTACCGCACTTAACCATACCTCCCGGCCCTGTTCAGCATCGCACTCAGCCGCTGCGACTTCCACGCGATCTATCTTGCTGCGCACGAAGGTGACTTGCGCGCCCGCGGGTCGATGGACCAACACTTCCTGATCCTCCTCGTTGAGACTCTCGCCCCATGGGATCACCAGAAGCACATGATCCGCCCAGGCCAGTGCCTCACGGGCTCGCCGCATGCCTTCCTGTTCGATGGCGTCCACCCCCTGGGCCGGTCCGCGCAGACCGGCGGTGTCTACGAGAGTCATGGGCACGCCCCCGATTTGCATTTCCGCGCGCAAGATGTCGCGTGTGGTGCCCGGCGTTTCGTTGACGATGGCGCGCGACTCACTCAGCAGGCGGTTGAACAGACTGGACTTGCCTGCGTTGGGGCGTCCCAGGATGGCGACCTTCAAGCCTTCAGTAAACAACACGCCCCGGCGGCAATTAGCCAGGATTTCATCCATGCCGTGCACGAGGTTTCTGGTTGCTTCGCGCTGCCCCGTCCATGTGCCGGGATTGACATCGTCCTCGGAGAAATCGAGCATGGCTTCCATCTCCACGCGCTGTCGTCGCAGGCGTTCCGACAGGCTGCGTACGTGCGCGGAGAATTCGCCTTGCAGTGACGCCAGCGCCGAACGCACGCCGGCCGCCGACTGGCTGCCGATAAGATCGGCAACCGCCTCGGCTTGCGTGAGATCGAGCCTGCCGTTGAGAAAGGCTCGCTCGGTGAATTCCCCCGGACGCGCAGGCCGCGCTCCCAGACATACTGCGGCGGTGGCGATTCGGCCCAAAATAACGGGGTTGCCGTGGGTTTGCAGTTCCAGCATGTCTTCGCCAGTGTACGAATGCGGTGCGGGGAAATGCAGCGCCAGACCTTCGTCGATTACATCGCCTGCCGCATCACGAAAGCGCGCATAGTGCGCATGGCGCGGAAGAAGGTCGATGCCGGTGATTTTCCGGCCGATAGCGGCGGCCTGCGGCCCGCTGAAACGAATAATTCCTATCGCCCCATGCCCGGGCGCGGTGGCGGCGGCGACAATGGTTTCCGCCGATCCACCTGTCTTGCGGTTCATGTCGCGGTTTTGCCGCGTTCCATGCTGCGCGTGATCACCGCCTGCTGAAGTATGGAGAGCAGGTTATTGACACACCAGTACAATACCAGCCCGGAAGGAAAAAAGGCGAAAAACATGGTGAATACCACCGGCATCAGTTGCATCACCCTTTGCTGGGTGGGATCCATGGCCGGCGGATTCAGGCGTTGCTGGAAGAACATGGTGGCGCCCATGAACAGCGGCAACACGAAGTACGGGTCGGCTGCAGACATATCGTGTATCCAGAGCACGAATGGCGCCTGCCTCAATTCCACGCTTTCCAGCAACACCCAGTAGAGAGACAGGAACACGGGGATTTGAATCAACACGGGCAGGCATCCCCCCAGCGGATTGATTTTTTTCTCCTTGTACAAATCCATCATCGCCTGATTCAGGCGGGTCTTGTCATCCGCATAGCGTTCACGCAAGGCCAGTATCCGTGGCTGGACGGCGCGCATCTTGGCCATGGAACGGTAACTCGCCGCGGAGAGCGGGTAGAACAATCCCTTGACCAGCACCGTCAGGATAATGATGGCCCAGCCCCAGTTGCCCGTCAGCGCATGGAATCTTTTCAGAAACCAGAAAAGAGGTTTGGCGATAAACCAGAGTGCGCCGTAATCCACCGTCAGATCGAGGCCAGGTGCAATTCGTTCGAGGGTATCCTGAGTCTTGGGACCGAGATAGAAACGTATACTGACCGTGCCCTCCCCGCCCGCCGGCACGGTATGTTCCGGACCCACCGCTCCGATGACGTAATGCTGATTATCCAGTGCCTTGGTGTGATAGTGATAGGCCTCACCGACATTGGGGATCAAGGCGGCGATAAAATAATGTTGCAGAATCGCCGCCCAGCCGTTTTGAATATTGCGCGATATGGGTTTGTCGGCAAAATCCCTGAATGGCAATTTTTCGTAACGCCTCTCCGGGCTCGACAAGGCCGCACCCGTATAAGTATTCACCACGCTCCTAGCCTCCTTGCCCGCTGCGCGCTGCAATTGGGCGTACAGCTCGCCGGTCCATGGCTGGCCGGAACGATTGCGGATCTTGTACTCGACCGTGACGAGGTGGCTTCTGCGCGTAAAACGGAAAATCTTTACGACCTCCACGCCACTGGCGGAATGCCAAGACATCGGCACTTCCAGCGTTTCGGCGCCAGCAGTCAATTCATAATCATCACGTTCGCTGGTAAAAAGGGCGTGATGATCCGGCGCATCTGATGTACTTAACAAGCCGCTCTGCGCCACATAAAACAATTGCTCGGAATCATCCAGTAATACGAATGGATCTCGGGGTTGTTCGAGGGATATCGGATAGTCTCTCAAACTGGCATGTACAATGTTGCCGCCTGCAGTATCAATCACCAGATCCAATGTATCCGTTTGCACGTGTATCTTTTGCCCGGAGACTGGTGGTGTGGTCGCTGTTTTTTTGTCCTCTGTTTCCATTTGGTGTTGTGCTGTAGAAACCGAGGCGGCGGCAGTATCCGTCCGCGACGACTGCACCGAGGATTGGAGCCGTAATGGGCCGTAATCCTTCTGCCACGCCTGCCAGATCAGCAGTAACACCAAACCCAGCGCTACAATCAGGAACAAACGCACTTGATCCATGCTATTACCTAGGCACGGCGTCGACGCCGGCACCACCCCATGGGTGACAGCGGGCCAGCCTTCGGATTGTGAGCCAAGTGCCGCGCCAGAGGCCATGGCGGACCAAGGCCTCCCGTGCATATGCCGAGCAGGTAGGCAGGTAGCGGCAACACGGGCCGTAGTGCGGCCCGATCAGACCCCGCCACACATCAATCAAGACTATGAGGAGCTTGCGCACGCGGTTAGTTTGGAAAGTAGTTGTTCCAAGGAGGTCTTGAGTTCGCTCGCTCGCAAATCCTGCACTGGCGCGCGCGCCGTGATGATTACATCGAGCCCGCGCAGTTTCTGCTGATATGCCCTGAAAACTTCCCGGGCAATGCGTTTGAACCGGTTTCTCGAGACCGCCAACGGCAGCGGCTTTTTACCGGCAATCAACCCCAAACGGGCTTTCTCGAACTGATTGCGGCAGGCACTGGCAGCGCAACCTGCGGCTTTATACCTCCAGTCGGCCTGGGTGTGAATTTTCTCGAAATCTTTCCGCGTAAGCTGCGGCTGATAATGCACGGTCGCGCCAAAAACTACGCGCTGAGCTTGGCACGGCCCTTGGCTCGGCGGGATTTAAGCACGGCCCGGCCACCACGGGTTTTCATGCGCGTACGAAATCCATGAAGGCGCTTGCGCTTAAGTTTACTCGGCTGGTAGGTGCGCTTCATAGTGTCCTGTTATTTTCCCGGCAAGTTTGAGGCGGCGCATCCTAAGGTTTGGGGGGGGCACTGTCAATCCCGACATACCATCCGTCAATGAAGATTAAAGCGGTGTGAATATGTGGATAAGTCCGCTAAATAAGTATAATCTGAAGACGTAGGTTAAGGTTTAACGTTTTCCTTCCGGCAGGTCAGATCTAAAAATGAAAAACGATGTTTGGAAACAGTGCATTGAACATCTGGAGGGCGAACTTCCACCACAACAATTCAACACTTGGATACGACCCCTGCAGGCGGCAGTGGACGGCAATATACTGAGATTATTGGCGCCCAATCGGTTTGTGGTGGACTGGATTAAAAACAAATATATAAACTCCATCGCGCAGATCGTAAACGACCTAGAGCGGGGACAACATTTCTCAGTAGAAATTGGCGTCGGCAGCACCACGCAGCCTGACAATAATTCCGCCCCCCCCCATTCCGTCAGCCCGGCCAATACAAAGGCCAGCGAATCGAAAATCACCAAAGATTCCGGGGGATTTACATCAAGCATCAATACCCAATATTCCTTTGACACCTTCGTCGAGGGCAAATCCAACCAACTTGCCCGCGCGGCATCCATACAGGTGGCCCAGAACCCCGGTGCTGCCTACAATCCCCTGTTCATCTGCGGTGGTGTGGGCCTGGGGAAGACTCACTTAATGCATGCCATAGGCAACGCCATTATCGGGGCTCGCCCACAGGCAAAAGTGGTATATCTCCGTTCTGAACGATTCGTCGCAGACATGGTGAAAGCGTTGCAGCACAACGCCATCAACGATTTTAAACGATACTACAGGTCAGTTGATGCGTTATTAATCGATGACATTCAGTTCTTCGCCGGCAAGGAACGCTCGCAGGAAGAATTTTTTCATACTTTCAATACGTTACTGGAGGGCCAGCAGCAAATAGTTCTCACCTGCGATCGTTACCCCAAGGAAGTTACCGGTGTCGAGGAACGTCTCAAGTCACGGTTTAGCTGGGGTCTTACCGTTGCCATCGAACCTCCGGAGCTTGAAACTCGTGTCGCCATCCTCATGAGCAAGGCTGCGCATGCTCAGATTGAACTTCCCAACGAAGTGGCATTCTTCGTTGCCAAGCGCTTTCGTTCCAATATACGTGAACTTGAAGGCGCACTACACAGAATCGTCGCCAATGCAAGATTCAAAGGCAAACCCATCAGCTTAGAATTCGCCCGAGAAGCTTTAAAAGACCTCTTGGCCCTCCAAGAGAAGATGGTCACTATTGAATACATCCAAAAAACGGTGGCCGAATATTACAAGATCAGAGTGTCTGATTTACTATCAAAACGGCGCAGCCGTTCTATTGCAAGACCCCGGCAAATGGCCATGTCTTTATGCAAGGAATTAACCAGCCATAGTCTCCCGGAGATCGGTGATGCCTTTGGGGGGCGCGATCATACAACTGTACTGCACGCCTGTAGAAAAATTAGTGATTTAATTAAATCCGAGCCCCGTATTTGTGAAGATCACACCAATCTGGGGAGAACTCTATCATCTTGATGTATATATCACGTGTATTTTTCATAATGAGAGTATTTCGACAAAGATAGACCACAGGTTATTAACAATCGTAAAGATGCAATTATCTAACCAAGGCATTGATTTTATTTAATAATATTAACTATCCCCCATTTGTTTAAGACCAATAATAATAAATTATGATTGAACTTAAGGAATAAGTTATGAAGATAACCATTAACCGTGAACTATTGTTAAATCCACTGCAGGTTGTTAATAGTGTTATAGAGCGACGCCAGGCATTGCCAATACTTAACAATTTTCTAATGGTAGCGGATAAGGACAGAGTCACACTAAGTGCCACGGACATGGAAGTAGAGGTGGTTTCGCACATTAAAAATCCAGTGCAAATACAAGGAGCAATAACAATACCTGCGCGAAAATTCATTGATATTTGTAAAGCACTACCGATGGAAACGGAGATTCATTTAGAGGTGAAGGATAACCGCGCACAAGTTCGAAGCGGGCGCAGCCGCTTTGCACTTTCGGTATTATCAGCGACAGATTATCCAACGTTAGGTGGAATACAGCCCTACTTAAAATTTAAGTTGCCTGCGGTAACCCTGCGGGGGCTGATTGGGGACACTCAATTTGCAATGGCCCATCAGGATGTACGCTATTATCTCAACGGCATGCTTATGGAGTTCAGCGAACAACGGATCCGTACGGTAGCTACGGATGGTCATCGCCTTGCTCTAAGTGAGGCAGTCCATATGACGGGAGCAAAAGAGACGGTGCAGATTATTGTGCCCAGAAAAGGAATAATAGAATTGTGGCACATGTTATCGGAGCAGGAAGAAGATGCAGAAATTCAAGTAAGTCAAAATCATATTCGTGTAATTATCCAACAGCAAGAAATAACTACGAAATTAGTGGATGGGAAATTCCCGGATTACATGAGAGTTATACCAGCCAAGGGAGATAAGGTGGTAGTTGCCGACCGTGAAGCATTGCGACAGGGACTAGCCAGGACATCGATTTTATCTAATGAGAAGTTTCGCGGGGTTCGTCTTACCTTGAAGAAGGGGGTGATACAGGCCTTGGCTCATAATCCGGATCAAGAAGAAGCCGAAGAAGATATCGAAGTCGAATATGAAGGCCAGGAAATGGAGATAGGATTCAATGTGGTGTATTTGCTGGACGCGCTATCGGCAATTAAAAGCGAAAAAGCGCAAATAGAATTTTCCTCCCCGGAAAAGAGCTGCCTAATATATGCAAAAGGCGATGAGACCAGCAGATATGTAATTATGCCCATGCGGTTATAAAATCATCGATGTTTCACGTGGAACAAATAGGAAAAGGAAGTTAATGGTGGAACCAGAAAACAGCAATGGGGGCGGCCCGGCCAAATCAAATGGCACATCGTACGACTCTTCCAGTATTAAGGTATTGAAGGGGTTGGATGCAGTACGCAAACGCCCCGGGATGTATATCGGTGATACCGATGATGGAACCGGCCTGCACCATATGGTTTTTGAAGTTGTTGATAATAGTGTAGATGAAGCCTTGGCGGGATTTTGTAAAGAAATCACGGTTACTATTCATGGTGATGAATCTATATCTGTTATAGACGATGGGCGCGGCATTCCCACTGAAATCAAGGAAGACGATGAACGAAAACGCTCCGCTGCGGAAATAGCCCTTACAGAGCTTCATGCCGGGGGGAAATTCGATGATAACTCCTACAAGATTTCAGGCGGGTTACATGGCGTCGGAGTTTCAGTAGTAAACGCCTTATCGGAAACGCTTTGGTTAACTATTTACCGGAATGGCAAAAAGTATTATCAAGAGTTTCATCTTGGTGTTCCTATAGCGCCGCTTACGTTTACTGGAGATACGGATAAGCGCGGAACAGAAGTACGGTTCCTACCCAGCAAAGCGATTTTTAAAAATGTTGAGTTCCATTATGACATTCTTGCCAAGCGGTTGCGTGAACTTTCCTTTTTGAATTCCGGATTGTTAATAAGGCTCATTGATGAACGGACAGGAAAAGACGACCGATTTCAATACGTTGGTGGAATAGCCTCGTTTGTCGAACTACTCAATAAGAAAAAAACGCCCATCCATGAGAGCGTGATTTATTTAACTTCAGCAAAAGACGGGATCACCATGGAACTGGCCATGCAATGGAATGATGCATACCAGGAAAATATTTTTTGTTTTACTAACAATATTCCACAACGTGACGGTGGCACACATCTGGAAGGACTTCGCCGGGCGCTCACGCGGACGATGAACCAGTACATGGAAAAACGAGGAATATTGAGTCGCGCCAAGATCGAGGTGACCGGTGAGGATATTCGTGAAGGTCTTACTGCAGTTTTATCTGTAAAGGTGCCGGATCCAAAATTTTCTTCACAGACCAAGGATAAGCTGGTATCCAGTGAAGTTAAGGGCATTGTCGAAACCATAGTAGGCGACAAGATGGAAGCATTTTTGCTGGAGAAGCCCGCAGAAGCCCGCATAATCACTGAAAAAGTGATAGAGGCCGCTTGCGCCAGAGATGCGGCGCGTAAAGCACGCGAGCTCACACGCCGCAAATCTGCCCTGGATATAGCTGGCCTTCCTGGCAAGTTGGCGGACTGCCAGGAGAAAGATCCTGCGCAATGTGAGCTGTATCTTGTGGAAGGAGATTCCGCGGGAGGATCTGCGAAACAAGCGCGAGACCGGAAATTTCAAGCTATTTTGCCGTTGAAAGGCAAGATCTTAAACGTGGAAAAGGCGCGTTTTGACAAAATGTTATCTTCCGCGGAAGTAGGCACGCTCATCACAGCACTGGGCTGTGGCGTGGGCCGCGAGGAATACGACCCCGCCAAGCTTCGTTACCATCGAATCATCATCATGACGGATGCGGATGTTGACGGTTCGCATATTCGCACACTGCTGCTGACGTTTTTCTACCGGCAGATGCCGGAATTAATCGAACGCGGGCACGTGTATATCGCCCAGCCGCCGCTGTACAAGATGAAACACAACAAGCAGGAAAAGTACATCAAGGATGAGCAGGAACTCGACGCTTATTTCATGGAAATGGCGCTGGCAGAAGCCGAACTGCGCCTGGCAGATACGGCGCCACCGCTTTCTACCGAGGCGCTGCGTGAACTTGGCCACGAACATCTTCTGCTGCAAACCATATTACGGCGTCTGTCGCGACGATACGACCCCCTGCTGCTAGAGACCATGCGCACAGTGCCCTTGGTGACAGACAGCGGAGGCACGCCGACGAAGGACGAACTGGAAGTCTGGTCAAAAACACTGCGTGAGCGCCTGCTCCAGAGAGTGGATAGTCAAATCGGCGTACGTACGGAAATCGTTCAAGGACGCCGCAATCATGAATGGCAGGCTGCTGTCGCGATCACCATGCATGGCGTCGATACTGTCAATGAGTTTGATACTGATTTCTTTGCCTCTGGCGAATACAAGAAACTCGCGCAGCTCGGCAACAAACTGGAAAAACCGCTTCCGGCGACGGCACGTTTACGCGCCGGGGGACAAAGTACGCCGCTGCATACCCTCCGCCAGGCACTGGAAACCTTGCTTGCTCTCGCCCAGAAAAACACTCACATACAGCGCTATAAGGGTTTGGGAGAAATGAATCCCGGGCAATTGTGGGAAACCACAATGGACCCCGCGGCCCGCAATCTGCTGCATGTGCGTATTGAAGATGCGGTTGCCGCGGATGAAATCTTTTCAACACTCATGGGTGATCAGGTGGAGCCCCGCCGCGAATTCATAGAGAAACATGCATTGGCAGTGACCAATCTCGATACTTGATGAGTTGCGGCGACAGTTACAGCTGTCCGCGTTCCGCCAACGAAACGGTCGCGGTGTCCCCGACGACGATGTGATCCAACACACGCACCTCCACTAGAGCCAGCGCGGATTGCAACTGCCGGGTAATGTGCAGATCGGACTGGCTGGGTTCGGCGACGCCGGAAGGGTGATTATGCGCGAAAATGACGGCTGCAGCATTGTGGCGCAATGCCATTTTGACCACCTCCCGGGCATGGACGGAGGCGGTGTCAATGCTGCCGAAGAAGAGTTCCTCGAAGGCTATGACACGGTGCCGGTTATCCAGGAACAGACAGGCGAAAACCTCACGATCATAGCCCGTGAGCCGCGCGTGCAGATAATTGCGGGCCTCGCGTGGATCCGACAACGCCTGCGCACGTTGCAGACCCGCTTCCAAATAACGACAGCCGAGCTCCAACGCCGCGGCCAGTTGCACATACTTGGCATGCCCCACACCTTTATACTGGCACAGACGCGCCGGCTCGGTGTCCAATAGCGCACGCAGGCCGCCGAACTCGTGTATAAGTTCGCGTGCGAGATCGATCGCGGTAAGGCCGCGCACTCCGGTACGGAGGAAGATGGCGAGCAATTCAACGTCAGATAACGCCCGCCTACCGCGCTGCAAAAGCTTCTCGCGTGGCCGGTCTTCTTTCGGCCAATCAGTGATGGCCATGGGGACGCCTTCAGTAGTCGGTGGCAGGAGTGTAAATGATCACTGCGTGGGAAAGTATAAGAATGATGCGGCTTTGGGTAAAATCGCAAAAAACAGCAGCACATGGGGGCACGGGAAATCATGATAAATGCCTTGCTGGGAAAGCGCATTGTCCTCGGAATTAGTGGTGGTATTGCGGCATACAAAGGCGCTGAACTGACCCGCCGTCTGCGGGAAAGCGGTGCACAGGTTCGTGTGGTAATGACGCGTGCCGCATGTGAGTTTATCGGACCACTGACTTTGCAGGCGTTGTCAGGGCGGCCGGTATGTACCGATTTACTTGATGTCAATGCCGAAGCGGCGATGGGACATATCGAAATCGCACGTTGGGCGGATGCTGTCATCATCGCGCCGGCAAGTGCGGATATAGTGGCCAAGCTCGCGCATGGGCTGGCCGACGATCTACTGAGCACGGTATGTCTCGCGACGGCCGCGCCACTGCTGGTGGCTCCGGCGATGAACCAGCAGATGTGGCTCGCGGCAGCCACGCAAGCCAACATGGACATGTTGAAGAAACGCAGTGCGGGAATACTAGGGCCCGCAGACGGTGAACAGGCGTGCGGCGAAATCGGGCCGGGGCGGATGCTGGAAGTCCGCCCACTGATTGAAGCACTGAATGCCCTCTTCATGAACGATGCGCTGGCTGGGTTAAAAGTATTGGTCACCGCAGGGCCGACGCGCGAGGCCATCGATCCCGTACGCTATCTGAGCAACCGGAGTTCGGGAAAAATGGGCTACGCCGTGGCACGGGCCAGTGCCGAAGCTGGTGCGGCGGTCACCCTGATCAGTGGCCCGTCGGCCCTGGCGGCGCCGGAGACGGTGAGGTGCGTAGCCGTGACAACGGCGAAGGAAATGGCGCGAGCGGTTACCGAGGAACTGACCGGCACGAATATCTTCATTGCCGCCGCCGCCGTCGCCGACTACCGCAGCGCCACGACAGGAGAACGGAAGTTGAAACGCGGGAACAAACCGCTGACGCTGACCTTGGTGCCCAATCCGGATATTTTGGCATCGGTCGCGGGCCTGCCCGCGCCGCCTTTTACCGTGGGGTTTGCCGCCGAGACGGAACAACTTGCCGTCAACGCCCGCGCCAAATTGGAAAGAAAGGGGGTGGACATGATTGCCGCCAATGACGTAAGCCGGCCTGATTTGGGATTCGAAAGCGATGACAACAGCCTGTCGGTCTATTGGCGTCAAGGTGAACGACGATTGCCATCAGCCCCCAAGGAAAAGCTCGCGCGCCAATTGGTGGCGTTGATTGCGGAACGCTATCATGCGCGGTATCCAGCTTAAGATCCTCGACGTGCGTTTGGGGCGCGACTACCCCCTGCCATCGTACTCAACGGCCGGCGCCGCCGGCATCGATCTGCGCGCCTGCATGGAGGCCCCGATTATGCTGGAGCCGGGCGAGGCACAGTTGATCCCGACCGGCATGGCGATTCATATCGCCGATGAAAAGCTGGCCGCGGTCATACTGCCGCGCTCCGGCTTGGGTCATAAACACGGCATCGTGCTCGGCAATCTGGTGGGCCTCATCGATTCGGATTATCAGGGGCAGCTTTTCGTTTCTTGCTGGAATCGCGGACGCGAGTCTTTTAACATTCGACCGGGGGACCGCATCGCGCAACTGGTCTTTATGCCGGTGGTGCGGGCAGAGTTCACCGTCGTGGAGGAATTCACCGCCAGTGAGCGGGGGCAGGGCGGTTTCGGTCACACCGGCCGGCTGTGAATCCGGCGGGCGCGGGGACAATTCATGCTGGATAAGTTTAAAGAGCAACTGACGGAACGGGATCCGCGTGCGTTGATTATCGCCGTTCTCGCGGCCATCGTGCTGTTGCTGATGCTTGGCAGCGGGGTCTATGTCTACGGACGGTATCACGCCTCGGCACAGAACGAACAGACGGCAGCGGACAAAGAGGCCGCTGCCGCGTTGGCGGATCAATTCGCGGCGGCACTCCAGACATATACGGAAGCCCTCAAAAAGGCGGCTTCTGATCCAGCCGTGGTCGCTGCTCTGACTCAAAATGATCGTGCGGCATTGGACGGGAAGAGTAACGAGTTGACCGCCAGGATCCCCGGCGCCCTCAAGGTGCGCATATTACCCAAGGGGTTGACCGATACTGACAATACCAGCACGCCACCACTGACGTACGCCTCCCTGTCCATGTTGCGGGTGGCGGAGACAACAACCATCCCCGTGCCCGCGGAAGTGCATTTATTCGGCACCCCGGCGCAGCACATGGTGATGATGGCAAGGGTTCGCGGCACACGGGGCGAGATGCTGGGCGTGGTGCATGCGGCTTTCAGTACTGACGTATTGACCCAAGCCTTGACGGATGTAAAGCCAAGCAACGCCTATATCGAGTTACGTCAGCCCAATCCCAAGTCCTTAACCTTGGCCCAAAGTGGCGCCAACGGCCCGCCGACCGGCGTGATCCCCGTGACCGCGCCGGTGAAAAACAGTCAATGGGAAATCGTTTACTGGCGGGCCCCAACTGGATTTGCCCCCTTGGTCAAACAGGCCCCTGCCAGTATCTCCGTCGTTCAATGGCCGCTCTTGGCGGGGGGCGTATTGGCTACGCTGACGCTGGTCGCAGTAATCGTGGTTTTTATGCGGCGTCGAACCGTGGGGGGAATTGCAAATGGAGAGACGGCGATATTACGAGGTGCGGTCGTGGCGATTATGCAGGGCGTTCATCCAGGCCTGGAACGCTTGATTCCCCATTTGCCCAAGGCTGCGCCGGGAACCCACGCCACCCCAATGACCATTTCGGAGGGCGCGGAGGGTGAGGACATCACTGTTGTCGTCAAGCCAGCGTCGGTAGAACTGGCCGCGTCGCTGGAACGCAAGTTGAAGTCGGCGCAGGAAAAGCCTGCGCCGGCCGCTGAAATAGAGGTAAATGAATCACCCAAACCCGAAGCTTCAACCAAGGCATCGGAGGAGCCGCCTGAGCATATTCCGCCGCCGTCGATTTTTCGTGCCTATGATATACGGGGTGTCGTCGGCGAAACATTGACCACGGAGCATGCCTATCAGATCGCGAAGGCCATTGGCAGCGCCGCCGAGGAACGCGGCCAGCAAAGCGTAATCATCGGTCGCGACGGCCGGTTGTCCAGCCCGGAACTCACGGAGGCGGTGATCCGCGGTTTGCGCGATTCGGGGCGCGACGTGATCGATATCGGCATGGTGCCCACGCCGGTGCTGTATTACGCCACCCAATATCTTGAAACTTCCAATGGCGTCATGATTACGGGCAGCCACAATCCTCCCTCCTACAATGGGTTCAAAATCATTCTGGATGATGAAACGCTGGCTGGTGACGCCATTCAATCGTTGCGCCGCCGGTTGATCAATGATGACCTCACGGAGGGTCATGGTGAATTGCAAAATACGGAGATTGTCGCCGAATACATCCAGCGTATCAGCGAAGACATACCGGTGGCGCTGGGTGCTTCCTTGCGCATCGTGGTCGATTGCGGCAATGGCGTTGCCGGCGGGGTTGCGCCGCGACTGTTGCGGGCGCTGGGGCATGACGTGCTTGAACTATTCTGCGATGTTGACGGCAATTTCCCCAATCATCATCCCGATCCCAGCCAACCGGAAAATCTGAAGACGCTGATCGCGGTCGTGCGCGAGCAGCAGGCCGATCTGGGACTGGCCTTCGATGGCGACGGCGATCGGCTGGGCGTCGTGGATGGCGACGGCAACATACTCTGGCCCGACCGGCAGATGATGCTGTTTGCCCGTGATGTCTTGTCGCGCAATCCCGGTGCCGAAATCATTTACGACGTGAAATGCAGCCGTGCGCTCAAGCAAGTCATTGAGGAGAGCGGGGGCAAACCGGTGATGTGGAAGACCGGGCATTCGTTGATCAAGGCGAAACTGAAGGAAAGCGGCGCGCCATTGGCAGGGGAAATGAGCGGGCACATCTTTTTCCGCGAACGCTGGTACGGTTTCGATGATGCGCTATATTCAGCCGCCAGACTGCTGGAAATCCTGATCAAGGCCGGCCGGCCGCCGCGGGAGGTTTTTGCAGCGCTGCCGGGCGGGGTGGCCACGCCCGAATTGCGTCTGGACATGCCAGAGGACAGACATGCCGCTTTTATGAAGGAGCTTATCGCCACAGCCAAGTTTGACGGGGCGGAGATCAGCACCATTGACGGTTTGCGCGTGGATTATCCAAAAGCATGGGGACTCATCCGCCCGTCCAACACCACGCCTTGTCTGATACTGCGTTTCGAGGGCGACGATCCCAAGGCGCTCTCCGGCATCCAAAACCGGTTCCGCGCCCTGCTGCAGAAACTCAATCCCGATCTCAAGCTGCCGTTTTGAAATAACGCGCATGAATACGACTTCAGACGCCATGACCACGGCGCATGTGCTGGCCGAGGCGTTGCCATATATCAAACGCTACAACGGCAAGACGCTGGTGATCAAATACGGCGGCAATGCCATGGTCGATGATGTCCTGGAGAAAAGTTTCGCCCGCGATGTGGTGTTGATGAAACTGGTGGGCATGAACCCGGTGGTGGTGCACGGCGGCGGGCCGCAGATCAACGATCTCCTGAAACGCATGGGCAAGGAGTCACAATTCGTGGACGGGATGCGGGTGACCGACGACGAAACCATGGACGTGGTCGAAATGGTGCTGGGTGGTTTGGTCAACAAGTGGCTGGTCAACCTCATCAACCATCACGGTGGCACGGCGGTCGGGCTCACCGGCAAGGACGGCGCGTTGATCCATGCCCGAAAAATGGTATACACCAGGGACAACCCCGCGCTCAACGCGCCTGAAATCATCGACATCGGACATGTCGGCGAAGTGGCCAGCATCGACACCGGCGTCATTGATCTGCTGATCAAGGGCAACTTTATTCCCGTCATTGCGCCCATTGGCGTGGGTGAAAACGGCCAGTCCTACAACATCAATGCCGATCTGGTGGCCTGCAAGCTTGCCCAGGTGATGCAGGCGGAGAAGCTCATATTACTGACCAACACGGTCGGCGTGCGGGACAAAAATGACAAGTTGCTGACCGGTCTGGGAGCCCGGCAGGTGAAGACGCTGATCGACAACGGCACCATCAGTGGCGGCATGCTGCCCAAGGTGCGTGCCGCGCTGGAGGCGGTGCAGGCCGGTGTCGGAAGCGCGCACATCATCGACGGGCGCGTAGAGCACGCCGCTTTGCTGGAAATCTTTACGGACAAGGGCGTAGGCACCTTGATCCGTGGACGACGCTCGTGATCATTTCGGCGGGAACGAAACAGGACATCGATGGCGGCTTGGAAGAGGCGGGTCGCAGGAATGGGGCGAACACCATCTCGATTTCGCCGGATGCGCAACAAACCCCTGGCGGTAACCGAACCGAGGAGGGTTCCAGGAAAAGGGTGGGCAAAGCCCACGGCGGGCGAGGAGGTGGGCGGCGGCGGGAGATCCTGGAGGCACTGGCGCGGGAGCTGGAGGCCCGTCCCGGCGATCATGTCACCACGGCCGCGCTCGCCCGCGCCGTGGGCGTGTCAGAGGCGGCGCTGTACCGTCACTTTCCCAGCAAGGCACGGATGTTTGAGGAACTGATCGCCTTCGCCGAGGAAACCATTTTCGGCTTCATCCACCGCATGGTGACGGAACAACCCCGCGTGATCGATCGTTGCGAACAGATGATTCTGGCGCTGCTCAGTTTCAGTGAACGCAATCCGGGCATTACCCGGATCCTGATTGGCGATGCGTTGACCGGTGAAAACGAACGGCTGCGTGATCGCGCGGCGCAGTTCTTTGATCGGCTGGAGGCGGAACTGCGCCAATGGCTGCGAACCGTGGTGCTGACCGGAGCACCGCGACTGCGTGTGGGGACACCTGTCGCCGCCAGTCTGTTGATGGGCTATGCTGCGGGAAAAATGGCGGAATTCGTGCGCAGTGGCTTCCGTTCCAGTCCCACCGCCTACTGGCCGGAGATCTGGCCGGCGCTGACCGCGGCCTTATTCGAGTGACCGCGGCGTGAGAGATTATGGTTTCGTCTTGTCCGCGGCGGCCGCCGGGGCGGGGACCTTGCCGGCATTCTGTTTCAGTTCGCGATAGCGGGCGATATCGGCGTCAAACTGTTTGCGGACCGAATCCTGTTCCTCTTTCTTGCTGACGATAAAATCTTCATTTTTCTTGATCTGTCCACGCACGCTCTCAATATCGGCCTGCAGTTTTTCATTTGGTTTTTCACCGCGCCGCTCCAGATCCGCCGCCTGGGCAATGCGGGCGTCCAAATCCCCCTTGAGTTTTTCAATATAGTTCTGAGTGATCTTGATCTGTGATCCGATGTCCGCAATTTTGCCGTCGCGCGCCAAGACCATGTCATCCTCGGAATTATAGGTTTCCAGCAACACGCGATCCTTGGCCGTCTGTTCTGCCGTGACCCTCTCCTCCGCCGCCTTCTGATCGGCCTGGGCCTTTTCCTGGGCGATCTCCTCCGGAGTTTTGGCACGCTCGGTTTTGCCAGTCACAATGCCGGCCTTGTTGATTTGCGTGGTCTCCTGCTGCGAATATTCCGGTGGCACCACGTTGCCGCATTCCTTGACGCCCTCCTTGTTGGTCCAGCACTTTATGGCGGCGGCCGGAAAGGACGCAAGACAACCCACGGCGAGGAACAAAAGGGTCAGCCGATTGCGATGGAAATTCATGAATATTTCTCCCGATGTGTCAACGGCACAGAAAGTTTAGAACGCCGGGCCATGGTTCAGTTCAGGCCGGAAAAGTATACCTGTTCAGTTCCCGTACAAAAACAGTCAACCTCAGCCCGCCACCCCATATTGAGTACGGTAGGCCCGCACCCTTTGCAGCTCCTTCTGCATGGCCGGGTTGCCGCCCAAGTACTCCAACAGCACGCCCAGGGTGATGACACTGATGACACGCAAGGCCAGGCGTTCCTCGATTTCCTGAACGGCGGATAAATGCCCGCTGCCGCGCTCTTGTCGATCCAAGGCGATCACGATGCCCACAGGTGTGGCACCCGCCGCCGTGATCAATCCTACGGACTCGTTGACTGAAGTACCGGCGGAAATGACGTCGTCGATGATCAACACCCGCCCCTTGAGCGGCGCGCCCACGATCGCACCGCCTTCGCCGTGATCTTTGTTTTCCTTACGGTTGAAGCAGTATGGCACGCTGCGCTCGTAATCGCGGCAAAGCGCCATGGCGGTCGCCGAAGCCAGGGCAATGCCCTTGTAGGCCGGGCCATAAAGCATGTCGAACTCCAGTTTCGAATCTTGAATGACCCTGGCGTAGCAGCGGCCGATATGATCGAGCGCCGCGCCAGTGTTAAACAGCCCGGTATTGAAGAAAAAAGGACTTTTGCGACCCGATTTCAGCACAAATTCACCGAAGCACAATACGTTATGCTTGAACGAAAACTCGATAAATTCCTTTTGGTAGTCGTGCATGGTGTAGGCTGTATCCGTACGGTGGTACGCCCATCTTAAAGGAGCAAACCGTGCGGGTCATTACTCTTAACGTCAACGGCATACGTTCAGCTGCGCGCAAGGGATTCTTTTCCTGGCTTCCGAAACAACGGGCCGATGTCGTGTGTTTGCAGGAGATCAAGGCGCAGGCCGATCAACTGGCGCCGGAGGTGCTGAATCCTCGAGGGTTCAGCGGTTATTTTCATCTGGCGGAGCAAAGAGGCTATTCCGGTGTGGCGCTTTACAGCCGCAAGCCACCGGATAGAATCATTGAAGGTGTGGGCAGGGACGATCTGGACCGGGAAGGCCGTTATATCGAGGCGCGCTATGGCAATTTGAGCGTCGTATCGATTTACCTGCCGTCCGGCTCATCGGGCGAGGAGCGCCAGCGGATCAAATTTGCATTCATGGATCACTTCCTGCCGGTGCTGAAAAAGATGCGCCGCAACGGGCGCAGTTACATCCTTTGTGGCGACTGGAATATCGCCCATCACAACATCGATCTAAAAAACTGGCGCGGTAACCAGAGAAATTCCGGTTTTCTGCCGGAAGAACGCGCCTGGCTGACCCAGGTGTTCGACGAGGAGGGATATGTCGACGCCTTCCGCGTGGTCAATCAGAAAGAGGAGCAATATACATGGTGGTCAAATCGCGGGCAGGCTTGGGCCAAGAACGTGGGCTGGCGCATTGACTACCAGATTGTCACGCCCGATCTGCGTCAGGCCATTGAAGGCGCGTTGATCTACAAGGACGAACGCTTCTCCGATCACGCCCCGCTGACGATGGACTACGACCTAAAAATTTGAGACAAGGCTACTCTGTAAAAAACTGCTGGTCGAAGGTGGCGGTATAGGGCTCCTTGCCGCCCTCCGGCGTTACCTGCAGTGTGAACTTGAGCGTTTCCTCGTTGTTCACCGCAAACTCACCGATGTAATACACGGAATCCCTTTCCGTGATTTCTCGCAAATTAATGGTGCGCAGCTGGGCACTCAGGTTGGCCGCCGTGGCACTGACGGCCGCCTTCACCGGCACCGTGCCCGTGTCGGTCTTTTTGAGCACGGAGATGTTGAGCACGCCCTTGCCTTTGCTGCGGCTGATGCCGTAACGCTTGGCGACTTCGGCCTGCAACAAATCGCTGGCGAAGGCATTGTAGTGCACGGTGTAATTGCCAAAGGTCATGGACTGTTCGGCCGTCGCACCGCCGGGCAAAGCCAGCAGCAAGGCCAGCAAATTGACACCACACCAGTTGCGTATCAATGCACGCATATTCCCTCCATGACGCGCCGTTCCGTTAACTATAGCAGACCGATGCACATGGAAAAGATTTCGCATCGTCCTTGATGTTGCTCCGCACAAAAGCAAAAGAATTCTTTTGCCTCAGTCGCGGGGATCGCAAAACCATGGGGGGAATCGCCGGGGATGAACGACGGCCAAGCGCTTGTCACGTCCCGTTTTGCCGCTGAGAAGTTGGATGGCCGAGGCGGGCACGTCGAATTCCGACGCCAGCCATTGGATCAAGGCCCGATTGGCGGCACCGGACACGGGTGGCGCCTGCAGCCGGATCTTAATGCGTTCACCGTAGTGGCCTGCGTATGCAGTGTTGCCGGCGCGGGGCTGGACATGCACGTTCAAAATAAGCGCCGCCGCGCGCCCTTCGCGCATGACCTTCCTCAGCCTATCTGTCGGGCCAGGTCGAACAGCGGGTTAACGAGCAGGATCAGGGTGAGATTCAGAAAAATAAACGCCAGCATCGGGGAAAGGTCGAACCCGCCCATTGCGGGCAGCAACCGCCGCGCGGGCTTTAAAATCGGCTCGGCCAGCAATTCAGCAAGCTCCGCCACTGGATTGTATTGCTGCGGCATGAGCCAGCTGAAGGCCCACTGCAGCAACACGGCCGTCATGAACACGTACACCGAAATGCGAAACAATTCCGCCGCGGTAATCAACGCCAGGGGCAACGGCGAGGGTATCACCCCGTACAAGGCGCTGATGATCAGGCTTTCGATGGCCTGCAAACCCAGCATCAACAACACCGCCGCCCAATCTATGCCCTTGTAGCCCGGCACCATGCGCCGCAGCGGACGCAATCCCGGATTGGTGAACGAGACCAGCGCGCGTGCCAGCGGGTTGTAATAGAAACAGTCGGCGCCGACGACATGCAGCAGAAACCTCACCATGACCGCGCCGATGTACAGACTCATCAGGGTCTGAATGACATAACTCAGCGCCGTGACCAGATAATTGCCAGCCATTACTCCTCCCCGTATTGCCGTGCCATCTCGGCGCTCCGTGCCTTGGCAGCGGTGAGCGCGCGATCAAAGATCTCCGCCAGTCCGGCCTCCTGCATGACACGCAGGGCACGCTCGGTGGTCCCGCCTGCGGATGTAACCCGCCCCCTGAGGACGGTGACGTCAGCGCCGCCTTCCCGCGCCATGCGCGCGGCACCCGACGCAGTCTGGATCACCAATGTGCGTGCCTGATCTGCGGTCAGGCCAAGCTTCTGCGCCACGGACTGCATCAGTTCCATGATTAAAAAGAAATACGCCGGGCCGCCGCCGGAAACGGCAGTGATCGCGTCGATCAAATCCTCATCGGCCACCCAGACCACGAGCCCAACCGCGCGCAGAATGTTCTCCGCCTGCGCGCGCTGGGCAGCACCGACACCTGGGGCGGCATACAGGCCGCTGATGCCGCTGCGCATCAGCGCCGGCGTGTTAGGCATGGCACGGACAATGGATGACGTTCCCAGCCAGCGCGCGAGGTCACGCGTGGCGATGCCGGCGGCAATGGAAACCACCAATGATGGACGCGCGGCCAACACGGGCGCCAATGCGGTGGCGACCGCCCGCATTTGTTGTGGTTTGACAGCCAGCACCACGATGTCCGCCCCGCTCGCGGCTTGGACATTGTCAGTGGTGGTGGCGACCGGAAAACTTTGATTGAGTGCGGCCAATTGCGTCGCATCGGCATCGGCAGCGCGGATCCGTGTTGCCGGGTAGCCATTGGCAAGCAGGCCGCCGATCAGGCAACGGCCCATATTGCCGGCGCCGATGAATGCCAGGAGGGGTGGTGCGATGGTCATAAGCCGTGGATTTTCTCAGGCCCGCAGGATTCTGTATATAACAATGCCAGACTTACCGCCGGCGCGGGCCAAAGAGTGCGGTGCCTATGCGCACGCAGGTGGCGCCTTCCAGTATGGCGGCCTGCATATCGGCGGAGGTGCCCATGGAAAGCGTGTCCAGACCATAGTGATCCTGATAACGGGTGTAAATTTTCGCCAGCACACCGCAGGCAACACGTTGCCGCTGCGTGTCGGTTTCCGGGGCGGGTAGTGCCATGAGCCCGCGCAGGCGCAGGTTGGACAAGTGGGAGACGGTTCCCAGCAATGATTCAACAGCATCCGGCGGCGCGCCGGACTTGCTGGTCTCGCCGCTGATGTTGACCTGCACACAGACGTTGAGCGGCATGCGCCCGGTCGGCCGCTGTTCGTGCAGCCGGTGGGCGGTCTTGTCGCGGTCGACGGTGTGCACCCAATCAAAGACCCGGGCGATCTCGGCGGTCTTGTTGGATTGTATCCGGCCGATGTAATGCCAGATCAGGTCAAGGTCGAGCAGCATTTTGATCTTGGGAAGTGCCTCCTGCACATAATTTTCCCCAAAATCGCGCTGTCCCAACTCCGCCAGCTGTTGGATCCGTTCCACCGGTTGGGTCTTGCTGACGGCCAGCAACCGCACCGATCCGGCCGGCCGGCCGGCCGCGCGGACGGCTTGATCGATTTGTTGCAGTACCGCTTGAAAAGACGCGGTAAAAGGGTTCATATTTCCAATGCTGGCGATATACTTGAGCAAAGGGAGCGGCCTGGCGCAACGCTGCCGACCCGGAAAAGATGAGAATATTACGCTAAACCAGGAGATTACAGATGGATATCGGTGAATTACTGGCGTTCAGCGTCAAGAACGGCGCCTCGGATTTGCACCTGTCGGCGGGTCTGCCGCCGATGATCCGCGTCGATGGCGACGTGCGCCGGATCAATGTGCCGCCGATGGACCACCGCGAGGTGCATGACCTCGTTTACGACATCATGAACGACAAGCAACGCAAGGACTATGAGGAATTCCTCGAATGCGATTTCTCGTTTGAAATCCCCAACCTGGCGCGTTTCCGCGTCAATGCCGCCAACCAGAACCGGGGCTCCTTTGCCGTGTTCCGCACCATCCCCTCCATCATCAAGACGCTGGAGGAGTTGAAATGCCCCAAGATCTTCAAGGAAATCTCCGAATATCCCCGTGGCGTGGTGCTGGTGACCGGCCCCACGGGCTCGGGCAAGTCCACCACACTGGCGGCGATGGTCAATCACATCAACGAAAACGAATACGGTCACATACTGACCATCGAAGACCCGATTGAATTCGTCCACACCAGCAAAAAATGCCTCATCAATCAACGCGAAGTCCACCGTGACACGCTCGGATTCAACGAAGCCCTGCGCTCGGCGCTGCGCGAGGACCCCGATTCAATCCTGGTCGGAGAAATGCGCGATTTGGAAACCATCCGTCTGGCGCTCTCCGCCGCCGAGACCGGCCATCTGGTGTTCGGCACATTGCACACGAGCTCCGCCGCCAAGACCATCGACCGCATCGTCGACGTTTTCCCGGCGGCGGAAAAGGACATGGTGCGCGCCATGTTGTCGGAGTCTTTGCGGGCGGTAATTTCGCAAACCCTCTGCAAGAAGACGGGTGGCGGTCGTGTGGCCGCACACGAGATCATGATTGGCACGCCCGCCATCCGCAACCTGATCCGCGAAAACAAGATCGCGCAGATGTACTCGGCAATCCAGACCGGTCAATCTTTCGGCATGCAGACGCTGGATCAGAATCTGCAGGAGTTGGTAAGCAAGAACCTGATCAGTCGCCAAGAGGCCCAATCCAAGGCCGCCAACAAGGATTCCTTTAAATAATTCCAGGCTACGCATAGAAACCGGATTGCCGGCTGGAGGGGGTTGAAAAATGGAACGCGAACAAGCCATAAAATACATGCGTGATTTGCTCAAGTTGATGGTGGACAAAAAGGGCTCTGATCTGTTCATCACGGTTGAATTCCCGCCCGCCATCAAGGTGGACGGCAAGGTGGCGCCGGTGTCCAAGACCAAATTGACGCCCGAGAACACCAAGTCACTGGCCTACGCCATCATGAATGACCGTCAGTTGAAGGAGTTCGAGGCCACCAAGGAATGCAATTTCGCCATCGCGCCGGCCGGCATTGGCCGCTTCCGCTGCAATGCCTTCGTGCAGCAAGGCTACACCGGTCTGGTGCTGCGCACCATCGAAACCAAGGTGCCGACATTGGACGGTTTGGGTCTGCCCGCGGTGATGAAGGAGGCTTGCCTGACCAAACGCGGGCTCGTCATCATGGTGGGTGGCACCGGTTCGGGCAAATCCACCTCGCTGGCGGCGATGATCAATCACCGCAATGAAAACTCCTTCGGTCACATCATTACCATTGAAGACCCCATCGAATATGTCCACCCGCACAAGAATTGCATCATCATGCAACGCGAAGTGGGCGTGGATACCGACGACTGGGAGATCGCGCTCAAAAACACCCTGCGGCAGGCGCCGGATGTCATCCTGCTCGGCGAAATCCGCGATCGCAAGACGATGGAATTCGGCATCGCCTTCGCCGAAACGGGGCACCTGGCCATGGCCACCCTGCACGCCAACAGCGCCAACCAGGCGCTTGATCGCATCATCAACTTTTTCCCGCAAGAGCGCCACCAGCAGTTGTTCATGGACCTGTCGTTGAACCTGAAGGCGGTGATCTCGCAGCGCCTGCTGAAGAAAGTGGACGGCAAGGGCCGCGTGGCCGCCATCGAAGTGCTGTTGAATTCACCGTTGATCGCCGATTTGATCCTGAAGGGCGAGATCCACATGATCAAGGAGATCATGGCCAAGTCCAATGAGCTCGGCATGAAGACCTTCGACCAGGCGTTGTTCGATCTCTACGAGGCGGATCTGATCACCTTTGAAGACGCCCTGCGCAACGCCGATTCCATGAACGAATTGCGCCTGCGCATCAAGCTGGAGGGCAAGGCGGCGAAGGGCAAGGACCTGCGCGATGACGTCAAACACCTGACGCTGGCGGAAGAGGAAAAGAAGGGCTTGATGCGGTAGCCGTTGCGCCGACATCCACTCAACAACGTAGGGACGCACGCATGGACATCATGCCGTATCTGAAGCTGCTGGTCGAAAAAAAGGGTTCCGATCTTTTTTTCAGCGCCGGAGCGCCGGTCAAGATCAAAATTGAAGGCCAGATCAATTCCGTGGGCAAGACCGTTTTGAGTGGCGAACTGGTCAAGGCCGCTGCCTACGCCATCATGACCGAACGCCAGATGAAGGGGTTCGAGGAAAAGATGGAATCGGATTTCGCCATTTCGCTCCCAGACAAGTCAGCACGCTTCCGCGTCAATGTCTTCCGCCAGCGCGGCGAGGTCTCCATTGTCATCCGCCTGGTTCCAAGCAAGATCCCGACCATCGATGAACTGGGCCTGCCGGAGATTTTGAAGACGCTCGTGATGCACAAGCGCGGTCTGATCCTCATGGTGGGGGCCACCGGTTCGGGGAAATCCACCACGCTCGCCGCCATGATCGATCACCGCAACCGCAACATGGCCGGCCATATTCTGACCATTGAGGACCCGGTGGAATTCTCCCATCCGAACCAGAAATCCGTCGTCAATCAACGCGAGGTGGGCGTCGATACGCTGTCGTATCACAACGCGCTCAAGGCGTCGTTGCGCGAGGCGCCGGATGTGATCCTGATCGGCGAAATTCGTGACCGCGAAACCATGGAGGCAGCGCTGGAGCTGTGCAATACCGGCCACCTTGCGCTTTCCACCCTGCACGCCAACAACGCCAATCAGGCCATGGAACGCGTCATCAACCTGTTCCCGCAGGATTTGCACAAGCAGTTGTTTCTGGACCTCGCCCTCAACGTGCGCTCGGTGATCTCGCAGCGACTGGTGCAGGGCGTGGACGGACGGCGGGTGGCGGCCATCGAAATCATGATCAACACACCGCACGTCGCCGATCTCATCCTCAAGGGCCAGATCAGCGAGATCAAGGCGGCGATGGACGGCAGCGGCGCCAAGGGCATGCAGACCTTCGATACGGCGCTCTACAATCTCTACAAGGAGGAACGCATCACGCTGGAAGAGGCGCTGAATAACGCCGATTCAAGGACCAACCTCGAAGCCAAGATCAACTTCGGTTAGACACCGCTTTCAAGTATGGCGGTTTTGAAGCGGTGTTTTTAACGATCCTCTGATATGACCACCGCCATCATCGAAGCACATTTGGAATTGCCACCGAAGCCCGAAGAGCCGCTGGCGGGGGAATGCTGCGGGCGCGGCTGCATCAACTGTGTGTGGATTTACTATGAGCGCGCACGTGAGCGGTGGCAGCAAAAATGCGAGGAGATCAGCGCGCGACACGCCGCCGCGGCAACCATCGATGACGGTATTTAGACACCGTGAATTTCCGCGGTCGCATTGCGGCTATTGAAAGATGACGGATTTCGCGTCGAACACCGGACCGTCGACACAAACACGTTTCATCGCCGGGCCCTCATCGGTTTGTACAAGCACCGTGCAACCGGCGCAGCCACCGACGGCGCAGGCCATATATTCCTCCAGCGAAAGCTGGCAGGGCAATTCATATTGCGCCGAGAGTTTTTTCACCGCCTTCAACATGGACGTTGGCCCGCAGGAAAAGATTTCCACCTCATTCCTTTCGGAGGCCGGCAGCGCCTTCAACCAGCGACGCGCGAGTTCGGTCACCGTGCCGTCAAAGCTGCCCGCAAAACCCTGGCGACTTGCCAGACGGCAGGGGATACGCCAGTCTTCCAGCAGCGGCATGGCGGCAATGACGTCCCCCGGCATCCCCGGAACCAGAATTGTCGAGGGCCGCAGCGTAAACGGAAATGGCACTTCCGAACCCATGAGCACCAGTGGTACTGGCGCGCCTTGCTGCCGCATGTGCTCGGCCAGAAATAGCATCGGCGGGATGCCGACACCGCCGCCGATCAGCAGTGGTTTGGCGCGGTACTCCTTGAGTTTGAATGGCACGCCGATGGGGCCGATCATGCTCACGTATTCTCCGGGTTTGCGACCCGCCAGCCGCTCGGTGCCGAGACCGTGCCGCTTGTAAAGGATATCGATCCAACCTTCGAAGGCATTCACCCTCATCAACGACATAGGCCTGCGCATGGGCAGCGCGGGATCGCATTGCAGATGGACAAAGCAACCCGGCCGAGCGTGCGCGGCGATTTGCGGGGCCTGCAAACGCACGACGTGCTGAAGTCCGGAGTAGGCATCCTGCCGCTGTACAACGCCGTCCTCAATGACCAAGGTGCCGCGCTGTTCGGGGCCGTAAGCCATGTGTCTCGATGAGGTTGCGTGGGCGCAAAGGGAGCGGCAGTGTAGCAGGATTTTTGTTTGAAACTACCCTCCTAGGTTATGTGGAGGCCGCCAGCCTATAATTTCCTCATGCGCCGGGCTCGCTTTCTCGTGATTTGCTCTGTTTTCATTCTCGCAGTGGGCATGGTCCATGCCCAACCGCAGGAACAAAAATTTCCGCAACAGGCGGTGGAGTGGGACCGCGTCCTGCGAGAGGTTGAGACACATGTCGATCAGCCACTGACGCCGGCAATTGCTGAAAAACTACGGGCGCAAATCGGCGAGGTGCGCACCCAGACCGAAAATCGCCGGCGTGAAATCACCCGCGGCGTGGGGGAACTGCGGGACCAGCTCGAGGCTCTGGGGCCAGCACCGGGGGGCGGCGTGCCTGACGAAACACCGGAGATCAAATCGCGCCGAATCCAGTTAAATCGGGCGCTCGCCGATCTGGAGGGCCAGATCAAACAGTGCGATCTCGTCATCACCCGCAGTGAAAGCGTGCTGCGCCACATCTCCGCGCGGCAATTCGAGCGCCGGACCAGTGATCTTCAGGTGCGATTGCCGCCACCTTATGAATTGGATACCTGGCTTAATGCCGGTTCACAGGTGGCGTCCTTCGCGAGGCAATTGCATCGACGCGATGTGATCAAAGAGGGCAAAAACAACCTTATCGTACTGCCGCTGGTCATCCCGGGGATCATAATCGCCGTCATGCTGGGGCGCACGTTGCGGCGACGTATCCTGCGGCGCTATGGACGCGATCCAACCATCGCGCATCCCGGCTATGGGCGGCGTTGGATTGCCGCCGCTGCCGAAGGCATCGGTGGCGGACTGATCCCGGTGGTATCGGTCGTTTTGCCGTTTTCGGCGTCATGGTGGCTGGTCGTGGACCGGTTCGTCGATGTGCCCCAGCCATGGGGGCTGCTCACCGCCATTGTGTTCTATCTCATAGCCTCGGCGCTGGTGCAGGCTGCGTTCTCTCCGGATGTGCCAAACTGGCGGGTGTCGCCCATCAGCGAGCAGGCTTCGGCCAAGATCGGCTGGCGTCTCAATGCGCTGGCGCTGTTATTTGCAATAAACATGGCGGTGGTCACGTTCTTCGATCAAATCAACGAACCGGGCGAATTCCTCTCATTGCACTCATTCATCCTGAATTTGTTTCTTGCCCTAGTCTTACTTTCGTCGCTGCCGGCGAAACTTTTGCAGACGGCGCAATCCGTGCCGGAAAGGTTCAAGGAAGGCGCCCGCCCGCCGCCGACCTCGGCGCTGTCAACATATTTGCGCGCGTTGCTAGGGATCATTGCTGTCATCGCCTTGTTTGCCAATGTGCTGGGTTATGCGGCACTGGCAGATTATCTTTTACATAACACCCTCTACACGCTGCTGATGGTCGGAAGCATGATGGTGTTGCGCGCGTTGCTGCGGGAGTTTTCCGCACATCTGGCCGCGTCCCCGGAGGGCGTCATGCACGCCGCCAGTCATGTTTTGACTCGGAATGAGCGGACCAGCCGGTTGATGAACGTCTGGAGACTGGCCGGCATCGACCTGTTGTTGGCGCTCATCGGGGTGCTGGCCGGGTTGATTCTCTGGGGCATTCCTCCCGCCGACCTCTTTGAGTGGCTGCTCGGCACCTTCAGGGGCGTCACCGTGGGTTCCTACCATTTTTCGCTGGCGGACATACTGCTGGCGATCCTCGTTTTTGCCGTGCTTCTGATGGTCACGCGAACAGTGCAGCGTTTCCTGGAGTTCCGCCTGCTTCCAAACACGGGACTGGATATCGGCGTACGCGCGGCGATCACCTCCAGTCTGGGTTACCTTGGCGTGGGCGTGGCGTTGCTCGCAGCTGTCTCAACGTTGGGCATCAACTTGACCGGCCTGGCCGTGGTGGCCGGTGCGTTATCGGTCGGCATCGGCTTTGGCTTGCAGAACATCGTCAATAATTTCATCTCCGGCATCATCCTGATCCTCGAAAGGCCGGTGAAGGTTGGTGACACCGTCGCCGTCAAGGAGCACGAAGGCGTCATCCGTCGCATTCGGATGCGTTCCACTGAGATCGAAACCGGCCAGCAGGCCTCCGTAATCATTCCCAATGCTGATTTGCTGCAAAGCGCCGTGGTCAACTGGACGCACCACAGCCGCGCCAGCCGAGTCGAAATCCGCCTGACGGTGAGCTACCGCACGGATATCGACACGGTGGAATTGTTGTTGCTCGACTGCGCCAAGCGGCATCCCCGCGTATCTCGCTACCCGGAACCGACAGTGATGGTGAACAACTTCAGCGATCATGGCGTGGAACTGCTGCTGGGTTTCCAACTGGCGGATATCAACGATAAAGGCCGTGTCGGGAGCGAAGTAAGAAAGGCCATCCTGCGCACCATGGCAGCGCAGGGCATCGACATCCCGGTGACCGGTAAAACGGAGCCGGCAACGCCAACGTGATCCAAAAATTCAGAAGGCCGGCGCGACCGGCCGCGCCCATATGGACGCGTGCCTTGTTCGAGTAGAGAATATACTGCGGCGATTGTCTCTTTGACGCCAAGGATCAAGATGACCATGGAAAAAAACGCCGTCAATAACCAGCTGCTGCAGCGTTTACTGGAGCATTGTCACCGGCATACATTTCCTGCCAAATCCACGATCATTCGCCAGGGCGGGCCCGGCGGCGATTTGTTTTACCTTTTGAGCGGATCCGTCACCGTGCTCATTGAAGACGAGCAGGGCCATGAATTCGTGCTGGCCTATCTTTACCCCGGCGAATTCTTTGGTGAAATCGGATTGTTCAATCAGGAATTGGGTCGTACGGCGGTGGTGCGTGCGCGCAGCCGCTGCGAGGTGGCCCAGATTAGCTACAGCCGTTTGCGCGCATTGCCGGATATTTTTGTGGATTTGTTGATCGCGATGAGCGGGCAGCTGGCAAACCGGCTGCGCTCCGCGAACCTCAAATTGAGCAATCTGGTGTTCATGGATGTCTCGGGGCGGATCGCCCGCACGCTGATCGATCTCTGTCATGAGCCCGATGCCATAGTTCACCCGCAAGGCATGCAGGTGCGTATAACGCGACAGGAACTGGGGCGCATCGTCGGATGTTCCCGCGAGATGGTCGGGCGGGTGTTGAAGGAAATGGAGGCTCGCCACCTGATCAGCGTACAGGGCAAGACTATTCTGGTATTCGGCGCAGCCTTGCGCCGACCCGGAGGCTAGGCTGCACCCTGCCGGATGCATCCGCATCCGGCAGGACAACCAGGACAACCCATTGAGCGGCTAGGCGGCCTGGGCAAATCGCTTGCCGACGGCTTCAGGAGAGAACTTCGCGGTGCCTTCGTTGAACAACGCCTTGATCTCAGCACCCGTCTCCTGCTGAATTTTGAGCAGATTCTGGGTGGTCGCCGTCCATTGTTCGCGGATGCCCTTGATCATAGAGGTTTGCGCCGCAAACATGTCCTGAGATTCGGCTTGAGATGCAGGCTCAAAGTGAGTCAGGCTTGATTGCATCAGGGCGAGTTGCTCGCGGAGGGCGCGTTCGCCCGCATTCTGTAATATCTTGCTCGCCCGCAAACTGAGTTCGACTGCACTGCCATAAAGGTCAACGGTCTCGGCCAGGTAACTAATGACGGGGTTTTTCATGTGTAATGACTCCATTTGCTATTCGTGTCAGGTTAATGGTGCACTGCAACATATTGCGATGCAGCATATGCTTTGTATTATGAACTGTCAAGTAGGTCAAGCAAATAGTCCAGAGCAGAATGTAACGCCATGAAATTACTATAATTAATCAATGGAATAAAAAAGGGGCGGTGGATACACCCCGCCCCTCTGTACTTGGAGAAGTACTCAGGAACCTATTTGGCGACACTGCCGCCTTTATCGGTGCATTCCTTCTCGCTACCCATCATGGTCATGCCCTTGCCCTTGCAAGCGTTCTGGCCTTTGCAGGCGTTGCTCGCTGACTTGCAGGCACCCTGTCCCTTGCAGGCGTTGACACCCATACAATGCACGCCGCTATCCGCCGCTGACACGCTGGTGATGGGCGCAGCCGCAAATAACATTGCAGCCGCAGTAGCCAGAACGGCGCCGGTCAGTTTTTTCGTGGTAATCATGGATTGCTCTCCTTTGACGGTTAATGTTGGTTGATGCTTAAGCAGTACTATATTTGCTCTTGTTGCGGGCGGCTGGCTTATACCACCGCCAACAACTCAGAGCCTAACCCTCTTTAAACAAATATCATCCGGAAGTGACCGTAATGTGACCCGGTGACCGCCCGGCGAGTTCATCCAAAGAGAACTTAATTCGGGGTTGTGAATAACCCACCCACCACCTAGATGCCGGACACGGACCGCCGGTTACAGCAGCCACCCTATTATACGCGTCTGTCTTTAGGATCGGATTCCACCGCGCCGAAAACGGCGGCATCGGCGGACACGACAGCCCTTACAGTTTTGAGATAAACCTCCCTAGGGGTGGTGATCTCCTCCGGGTCTGGTTTTTTACCGGCTGACTGGGGGGAATCTTCAAGCATGGCCGCGGCAATCGCCAATGAGACGTCTTCGCTGATCGTTCCTGAACTCCTATTTTCACCGGCCTCGAGACCCACGGCCTTGGCATGGCACTTGGCCAGCTTTTCCAGAAATCTACTGCGCGCGAAGGGCGGCAGGGCGATCTCCCCCATGCCTGTTTCCAAGCGCCGGATCAAATCGGGCTGCAACTGTCGCAGCCGCGCGCGTTCTGTGGCATCGTGTTTGAGTGCCGTACTCCAGATCAGATCATCCATTGTATGAATGGCATCGTTCAACAAAGCGCCATTTTCCCCCCCCAGGAGAAAATGCTGGATCAGCAGGTGTTGCCAGTGGGTCAGGATAAAGCTGCGTACGGACTCATGAATGGCCGGTGTGGACTGTGATGGGTGATCCAGGCGGCTGTCTATCAAAGCGCGAATTTTTCGCTTGGCGTCCTCATGCCGGGGCTGGTCCGGTGGCGCATGGATTGTGCATGGGCCGGCCGCAGAGCTTTCACGCCGGACCGCGGCAATGTCTTGCTCCAACTGCATCCGTAAAGTGGCAAAGAGGGCGATGTCTTCCGCGAACTCATCCCGAACCCGCTGCACGGTGCGATCGATCAAACCCAACAGGGCCTCCAGCAACGCGGGAGTCCCCATGCTTTCTAGGCCTGCCCGGGTGATCGTATTAAGCAACTGGCGCGCCGGATGGGTTTTGAGGATGAAAAAATTGCTGTCGATGAAGGCAGTTTTCAAAAAAGGAATTTGCAAACAAGCGATACGTTCGCGCAGGGCGACCGGCAATTGTTCATCGTTCAAGAAATAATCAAACAACATGGCCACCAGATCGAACTTTGCGTCATCGGCCTGATCCATTCGGGGCAGGAAGCCCCGGATTTTTATATCGCGCACCACGTTGAAGGCAACGCGTCCTACCTTCGCCTCAGGAGTCGGGTACACGCCGCGCTGAAGTGATGTCAGCGCTTCCACCAACTTCGTGTTGACGGCGGCGGGTGGAAGTGGCGTGCTTGCTCCCGTCAACAGCCAGGACGATTCGATACGAGAACTTCCAGCCGCAATCACAGAGAGATCGAAAACGGCTGAGGGTAAATCACCCGCCGCAGCGTTTGCAGCGGCCTCCGGCTTTTGAACCGGCATCGGGATTTCCGGCAGGATCTGATGGTCAATGAGAAATTCATTCAAGATACGGTAGAGCGTCTGCAGGCGCCCCATCACGTGGCGATCAAAGAGGGCGAATAACAGCAGACGGATAAAGCCGCTCGCACAAACTTGGGACATTACGGTTTTGACGGTAACGCCAACAGTTGCGGGTCCGGCAGGATTGTCCCTGGCTGGAAGTCCGGGCCTTCCAAGCAATATGCCCACCCGCTGATTCAGGGCATGAAGTTCTTCCCGGGCGCCCCGCTCCGCGTTTTCAATCAGAAAGGCGATGGCCAATTGCCCTCTGGTGATGTCGTCATCGATCGAATCAGACTTCACCTGGGTGGGTGAAACGGCTGCCGGCGACGGGTGCAGGCGGCATTGATCAAAGGCGGAGAGAAATTCACTTTTGCAGTGGTCCTCCATTTGCCCGCGCTGCCGGTGAATCGCCTGCATCGCCTCGAAATACTCGCGTTTTACATGATAATCTTCTGATCTCCGCGCCAGATCAAAAAGCAGGTCATCAGCCTTGTCGAACAGGGTTCTGAGCGACGACTGCACATGATTGGCACACTGCGCGCGAACGGCTTCAAGCAACCCATGATGTTTCTGTGCTGACGTTTGGGCAGGCGTTTGACCAACGGGGGAATCCCGATGGGATTCACGACGCGCACCCTCACGGTTGCCCGTGTTGATCACGTTCATATGACAACTCTCGTTGGTACCGCCTTAATCTGGTTTTGGTGCCCGTCGAAACAACGGGCAGCGGGCCATGCTCAGCATACTGCAACGCTGTCAAAAACCCGCCAATGAAAACTATGGCAGACAATACGGCAAAAGTTAGAAAGGATTGTCCATTTTGTGACCGGCTTGGTAAAAATGCCCGCGGAAAAATTGCGCAGTTCGGAGAAAAATGTGAATTTGTTCAAATCCCGTATGGCGATGAAATGTCGACCGGGAAGTCAGGGCAGAAAATAAAATGCCAGTGCGACGATGAGGTAAACAGCCAGTAATTGTACGCCTTCCATCCAGTTGCTTTCTCCGTCGAGGATGATGACGTTGACTGCCACCACTGCGAGCACGGCGGCGAAGACCTCAAAGGGTGTGAACACGAGGCTTAGCGGAGAGGGCCCGAGGGTATAACTAATGAATACCAGCAAGGGGGCGACGAACAAGGCGATCTGAAGGCTGGAACCGATGGCGATACCAAAGGCGAGGTCCATCTTGTTTTTCAGCGCCATTAGCACCGCCGTACTGTGTTCGGCGGCGTTGCCGATGATGGCGACCAGAATGACGCCGACAAAAACCTCGGTCATGCCCAACGTCTTGGCCGCCGGTTCCACGGCCCCCACCAGCAATTCCGCCATCAGGGCGACAAAAACGGTGGCCACGATCAAAACGGCCAAGGATTGTCCGCGGCTCCAGCCCGCCACGCCCAGGGCCTGATCGTGTTCGAGGCTGGCCTCCCCGACATACAGATGACGGTGGGTTTTCAGCGTGAAGAGAAGGCTCAGCAGATAGGTGACGAACAATATCAGGGCTATTTCAAGGCTTAATCCCGCCTCATGTGCCGCCGCGCTCCCGGCAGCCAAGTAGTGGAACAGCGCCGGAACGATGAGACCGATGGCACTCAGTGTAAGCAAAGAAGCCCCCATGGCTGCGGCGCCACGATTGAACACTTGACGTGTGTGGCGCATTCCCCCACATAGCATGCTCAGGCCCAATACCAGAAGAATATTTCCGATGATGGAGCCGGTAATGGAGGCCTTGACCACATCGTGCAGGCCGGCCTTGAGCGCGATGACAGCGATGATGAGTTCGGCGGCGTTGCCGAAGGTGGCGTTCAGGAGGCCGCCCAGCCCCTCGCCCAGATCCTCGGCGAGATGTTCAGTGGCCCTGCCCAGCCATCCGGCCAGTGGCAGGATGGCTGCGGCCGAGGTGGCGAATATCCAGGCCGGATCGGCATGAGTGTGCTGGAGATAAAATGCGATTGGGACACACAACAGCAGCAGATTAAGCATCATCCGCTCCCTGAAAACACTATTGAACCGCGATCATGGCGTTCAAGGTTGGCGATGGTCTGGGCGCCCAACAGCAGAATGATGGCGCCGATCTCCATGCACAACAGAATGATGATGATGGCCGCAGCCGAACCGTACAGCGAATTCACCATGGAAATATTGCTGAAATAGTACACCAGCATGCGGCGCGTGGCCTCCCACAATGCAGTGGCGATTATTCCACCAACCAGGGCCCGGTGCGCCCGCACCGGCACGGCCGGCATGAGCCAGTAGATAGCCGCCATGGTGGTCGCCAGTCCCAATAATCCACCCAAGTAGAGTAGCAGGGCATTGGCCTGGGCCGAGGCGAGATGCTCGGCCAGGGCCGATGTGCTGTGTGCTGAGTAAGACATTAGCGTGACAGACAGGCCGGTAATCGCTAGCAGACCGGCGGTCAGGATGAAGATGAAGACAAAAGGCAGGAATGCCGAAACCCACGCGCGCCGGTGCCCCGGAGTGCGCGCAAAGATGATGGCGAGCGCATCCTCAAGCGTGCGGAAAGTCATCGAACTGAAGAAAATCACCGCCACGGTACCGATCCCGCCAACCAGATAACGATCTTCGATCACGCGGTTGAAATCGCTGGCGAAGGTTCCAGACTGTCCGGGCAGGATGAATTCAAGTTCGGTGGTGATGATTGACGTCAACAGTCCGCGATCGAAAAAACGCGAGGCCACCACAAGCAGCACGGCCACCAGCGGCACCAGAGACAGCAGGGTGTTATAGGCGATGGCGCCGGCGAGCAACAGACCCTTGTGATGCAAAAAATCGACGAGCACCTCCCGCCAGAAACCGATGCGAAACAGCGGCGATCCAGACATGGTGCGTTTTGGGAATTTAGAGAACCAATGACTTGGCCAGCCACAGAAACAGGCCCATGCTGGTGACGTCAGTCGCAGTGGTAAGAAAAATACTGGAGGAGGTCACCGGATCGGCACCGAGACGTTTCAACGTCAACGGAATCAGCACCCCGGTGACGCAGGCGGCGACGCAGGCGCCGATCATTGCCAGCAGCACCACCAGCGCCAGCATAAGCGGGCTTTGTGCGTGGCTGTGGTTGGCGTAGAAATACATTGCCGCCGCGGCCACCACGCCGACCAACAGACCGTTCAATAATCCAAGCAGCGCCTCTTTCACTATAATTTGACGTTGCAGGATGTTCTCGAACTCACCCAATGTCAGGCCACGCAAGGTGATCGCCAGAGCCTGGCAGCCGGTGTTGCCGGACTGCCCCGCGAGCACCGGCAGAAATACCGCCAGGACCACCACCTGCGAAATAGTGTCTTCGAACTGGCCAACGACCGCCGCGGCGATGAACGCGGTTAACAAATTAATTTGCAACCACGGCTGGCGGAACTTGAGCGATATAGGCCAGGCGGTGGAGAGATGTTCTTCTTTATCGACGCCGACCATACGACCGGCCTGGGCACTCATCTCGAAGGCCTGCTCCTCGAACAGCATGTAGCCCTGCACCAGGCCCAGCAAACACCTGTTGGCATCACACACCGGATAGACCGGGTAATGCCGGTGCACCACCGCGCGCATGGCCTCGCTAATCGTGGTCTCCGGATGAAAGAAAAATGGATTTTCCACCATGATGTCAATGAGCAACGTATCTTCCTCAGCCAGCAGCAGGTCGCGCATGACAATGACGCCTTGCAACCGTCGCTCATCATCAATGACATAGGCATAGGTCAGCAGTGATTCCTTGGCCACTTCGCGGATCTTCTCGATGGCCTTGCGCACGCTCACGCCCATGCCGAAAACCGCTCCTGCCGGTTCCATCAGCCGGCCCACGCTTTCCTCGGGATATTTCTGATTCAGCGACAGCTGAGTCCCGAATTGAGTATTAACCTCCGGAACAATGGCTGCGCGGCGCACATCCGGGAAACGCATTAGAATCTTCAGCGCCAGGGGCGGGTGCAGATATCCCAACACCTCGGCAATCATTTCATCGCTTTCGCGGGCTAGCAGATCAACGGCATCCAGGGGCGCGCGCCGTTGCACGGCGGTGACCAGTTTGCGGACGGTGGTTTGATCAACCGCCGTTGAAGCGGCCGGAGTGGTGGATTCGATCATGCATAATTCCTCGAACGGTCGGGCAGCTTGTAATCAGTGTCTCCATTGTAGACGCGTGCGGACGGCAATGCGAAGCGGCAGGTTAGAATATCAATCACCCCGAACGACCAAGTCTTCCGCTTGACCTGATCGGTTGTTTAGTGCTATCAGGACGCGGGCGAATGTCGCTCTGGGCTGTTTATCGGCGGGGTGTGGACCTGACATGACACGCGGACAAGGCGGGCGGGTATTGTGGTGCATGTTGACGTTATGGCCGGCGATGGTGCTGGCGGACATGACCGCGGCCGAGGTGGCCTACCGGCACGAAGACTACGCCACCGCCTTGCACGAGTATCAGATCCTCGCCAACAGCGGGAACGTTGAGGCCCAGCTGAAACTGGCAGCGATGTACGAAGAAGGCCGGGGCGTCAATCCCGACCCGCAGCAGGCTTTCGCGTGGTACAGCCAGGCCGCCACCCAAGGCAATGCCGAGGCCCAATATCATCTGGGCGAGATGTACCGTACCGGAACAGGCGTGCCGCAGGACGCGACTTGGGCCCTGACTTGGTTGCGCCGTGCCGCCGAGCAGGGGCACGCCCAGGCCAACGCGCGTCTGGAGTCGCTTACCGGTTCCGCAGTCCTTCCAGCGGCGCGCGATGCGGTCCCCGAACATGCGGCCGACTTAAAAACGGCGGACTCCAAGCCAGCCACGGATGCCACCAGCGGTTCATCGGCAGTAATACCGGAGACGGCGAAGCAGGAAACGTCGACGCAAGCTTCTGGTGATCGCCAGGACCACACGGCACCTCCTGTTTCAAATAAGTCCGCGGAAGATGCAGCGGTAGCGCACGCCGCGCCAGAGCCCGGCAGCATACCGCCCACGGTTGAAACGCCGGCCTCCCCGCCGGCAGATCACACCGCGGCATCAACAGACGCCAGCCAGTCTGTCGCCGCGACGGCGAACCCCACCACACCCGCCGCTACTGCGCAGACTTCGGGCGGCGTCAGTGGTTTTTTCAAGCGTCTTTTTGGAAAATCCGAATCCGCCCCCGGCCTGGAGGATTCTGCAACAGCCGCGGCTGGAACGAAGTCCGCACCGCCCGCGCCGGCCGCGGAGCCCGCCGCCGCGGCGTCAACGACTTCCGTCTCCGCGCAAACTGCTGAAGCGGCCTCGCAGAATAACAGTGCCGCCGCAGCCGCAAAGGCAACGCCAAGTATGGAACAGGCGAAACAGGCGCTGTCCACAGGTGACTACCCTGCTGCGGCTGACGTCTTTCAACAACTTGCCGCGCAAGGCAATTCCGACGCCCAGTTACAATTGGGCATCATGCAGCAAACCGGCCAGGGCATGCCGATGGATTCGGCCAGTGCGGCGGTGTGGTACCGGCGCGCGGCGGAGCAGGGCAACGCCGAGGCCGAGTACAACTTGGGCAACATGTACCTGCTCGGCGAGGGAGTCTCGCAGGATGATCGCGAGGCTTTGAGGTGGCTGCGGCGCGCCGCGGATCAGGGCCATGCCGGGGCCAGGGCCAATGTCGAGAATCTGGAAAAATCAATCAACCTGGCGGAAACCGAATCGAAGGTTCCACCACCCAAGATTGAATATGTCCCGCGCCAGGGTTCCGTTGCAGGCAACGATCAGAAAAACACGAGATCCTCGCCGGTCGGGAGCACAGATTCGCAATCACAGCCCCCCCCCCAGCCCGTTGCGTCGACATCATCCCCGGCGACAGAGAATGTCCCGGCAGTGGCAGCGGAAACCATGGCAGCGGCGGGCGCTACTGCGACCGCCGCGTCAACGGCTGCGCCGGCTGTCGCTGCTGCCACGGAAGCGCCCGGTAATGTAGCGGCGGCCGCCGCGCCAGCGGACAAGAGCGAAGGAGGGTTGTTTAGTTTTTTTGGCAAACTTTTCAAACGTAACGGCGGGGGGGAAGGCAAGGTTCAAGCCGCCGCCAAAACTGACGATAAAAATGCCAGTGCGGCGGCACAGGTGGCTGAGCAGATGGCCAATCCTGCCGTCTCTCAAGCGACGACGACCACTGATCAGAATACTTCAACGAACGCGAGCAGTCCCATCATGGCGGCGAATGCTCCGCCCGTCGATTCCAGCACGGCCAGCGCCGATGTCTCGGCACCTGCTGCGAATACCCCTACGCCTGATTCGAACGCGTCCAGACCGCCCGCGGCCGCTGAAGCCGCACCGCCACCGACCGAACCGGTCGTTGCGGTGAATACCGCCAGCAATGCGAATGCTGCGTCGCCTGTTGCAAATTCTGGAGCCACTGATTCCAGCGGCACCGCGGCCGCACCGACGGTCAGCACTGCAAGTCCGGAGGCAACGGGTAGTGGAGCGGCTTCGACGACCGTATCGCCTGAGATCGTCAGCAGTTCAAGTGTGGCGGCGGACGCTGCCAAGCCCGCTATGGCGGAAACGGGTCAGCCCGCCAAGGAAAACAGCGGCATCGGCGGGTTTTTCAAGCGTCTCTTCGGCAAAAAAGAAGACCATGCGGCCATGGCGGAGTCCCCGCCCACCACACCAGCGAACACAAATCCCGAATCAACGGTCTCCCGGACATCGCCTGCCAACGCCGCGCCGGCGGCCGTCGCCGGCAATGAACCATCACCAACCACCGCGCCCACTGCGGCTGAGAGTTCCCCCACCGCCACTGCCGGCGCCATAGCTACTGGATCGGTATCAGTCGCTTCTGCACCTGCAGAAAATGCGGTCGCAATGGCAGCCCCGGTGGCACCGGATCCCCTGGCGGCCGCCAAGTCGGCCATCGCCGGCCATGACTACGGTGCGGCATTTCGCATGCTCAAACCGCTGGCGGAGGCGGGCAACGCCGAGGCGCAAGCGCATTTGGGCTATCTCTACTACGCTGGCGAGGGTGTGACCAAGGATCGTGTGGAGGCGGTGGAGTGGTACAAAAAAGCGGCAGCGCAGGGTAACGCCGATGCGCAGTATGATCTGGCCGTGGCATATGCCTTTGGTGAGGGTGTGCCCCAGGATGAGAAGGAAGCCGCCGCGTGGTACGAACGCGCCGCCGTGCAGGGACATACACTGGCGCAGTTCAGTTTGGGGTTGTCCTATTCCACCGGCGAAGGGGTGGAATTGAACGACGAGAAATCGGCGGAATGGTACCGACGTGCGGCGGAAGGAGGGTACGCCGACGCGCAGTACAACATGGGCTATCTCTACCGCACCGGCAAGGGCGTGCCGCGTGATGACGCCGAGGCGGTAAAATGGTATCGCAAAGCCGCCGAACAGGGACATGCCGCCGCACAATATAATCTGGGCTATCTCTACCGCACCGGCAAGGGCGTGCCGCGCGATGACGCCGAGGCAATTCGCTGGTACCAGCAAGCCGCCGCGCAGGGCTACGCGGACGCCAAGGCCGACCTCCTTACCATGAATGTGGCCGGCGGCTCCAAGCCATGACGTGATTCAGGCGACATTCATGGCGGCCAAGGCATTTTTATTTCACACGATCATTCGACCGCTGCTGGAACGAGCAAATAATATAAATAATATAAAGACACTGGTCTCGCGGGAAACATAATTTTCAGGTGAACGCAATAAAATCGTGGCTGATGTTGTTCGGCTGGAGCTGCGGGTGGTCTTCCGTGTTGGCCCAGGAGCCACCGAAAGAGGAGGACGTGCTGAGCGGCCAGGAATTGCTAGAGGCCTGCGAAAATACCCACGATGAAAATCAACTTTGCATGACCTTTGTCGTCGGTTTGGTCGCGACAGTGGATGGTATGCAGGAACAGAATCCAGGTGAGAAACTGTTTTGCATTGATCCGCAACGCGTGGCGCCTGAAGACGTGCGGGACAAGATCGTGCAGTGGCTGAAAAGAAATCAGCCGCGCCTGCACGAGGCGGCATATATATTGGCCAGCGAGGCCCTGAACAAATCCTATCCCTGCCAGCCCTCCGCCTGACGTTCCGAGCGGGCCGCGAGCAAAAGGCGCGGCTTCTCGCAACTCGGGCATGCAAAGTGCACGGATTCCGTTCGAAAGTTGAGCCGCTTGTGCCGCCGTCCAGACGGTTCAGTCGTCGTTGTCGCCAATGACCGAAGCAAGCTCATTTAACAAATTCTCGTCATGTGACTCGGATTCTTTCTTGGCTTTCTGCGCCTTTTCATTGATGCGGGCGACCTGCTGTTGCATGCGGGCGAGCGTGTCGCGGCCGACGGTGGAGGACTCCTGTCGATCCTGTTCGTCGGACCACTCCTGAAGTTCGCGTTCGAGCTGTTCGAGAACCGCCTTGTTCATTGTCGAGTGGAGCAAAAAATTTCTCTCATTTTCCAACTTCTCGGCCTGCAGGGTTTCTTCGTTGATGATGGCCACGCGCAGCCGTTCGCCGGCCGCCGCTGCCCTGGCCTCATGTTTCTCAATCTCCGCGCGCAAGTGTTTCGCCGCCGCGACGGTCATCGGCTCATCGGTATGGGCGCGCTGTTCTCTCAATTGCGCAACGCGTTTCTCGGCCTCGTGCTGCGATTTTTCCGCCTCCGTGCGCGCCTGGGCGGTTGCCTCGGCGGCCCGCAGCAGCCGTTCGCGCTCAGCTTCCAGGGCGCGGCGTTCGGCAGCCATGCGGGCCTCCTCTTGTGCACGCATCTGTTCGAACTTTGACTTGTGTTCGGCAATGATGGCCTCGGCCTCTTCGGACGCCGCATGGCGTGCCGCCTCGGCCGCCTTCTTTTCCTGCTTGATCAATTCCAGCATGGCATTATTGCGCGCAAATTCCGCCTCCAATTTGCGCCGTTCCTCGGCCAGTTGGGACTGCGATGTCTCGCGCAGCTTGCGCTCCTGTTCTTGCTGTGCCTCCAGTTGCTTTTTTACCGCCGCGAGTGTCTTGCGTGCTTCGGTGGTTTCCTCCGCGAGTTTTTTGCGGTCGGCGTCCAACTGAGACTCGGCCTGGTTTTTTTGTTTTTGCAGGGCCTCAATTTCCTCGGCCTTGGCCCGGTACATCTCCTGCAGCCTGGCCTCTTCGGCCTTGAGGCGATCTTCGGCGGCCGCCTTCAATTTCTGCAGCTTGGATTCATGCTCCTGGCGCAGCCGCTCGGCCTCGGCCTCGGCCTGTCGCTTCTCATTTTCCAGTTGCTCCTTGAGGCGCTTCGCCTCCGCCATGATTTCCGCCGCCCGCTTCGCCTCGGCTTCGATACGATCCCGCTCGGCGCGGAGCTTCGCTTGCGCGGCGGGTTCCGCCGCCTGGCGATTCGCCTCGGCTTTCAATCGTTCCGCCTCTTCCAGCTGCAGATCGGCCTTGGCCACCTCCGTGCGCAGCGCGGAGGCGCGTACCTCGGCATCCACGGAAGCCGCTGCTTGGCGCACGACTGCTGGTGTCACGGGCACTGCTGGCGGCTCTACTTTCGGTGTGGCCTTGGCTGGTGATGTGGCGGATTTGACTGAGGCGGTTGTCGCAGGTTTTCCCGGCACGGCTGCAGGCGCGGGTTTGTTTGAAGCGGCGGCCGTAGGTTTGACCGGCAAGGGGTTTATATGGCGCAGGCAGCCGCTTTCCAAATATGAGGCATCTAGGCCGCGTTGCGTGAGCAAAAAGGCCGCCACACAACTGCGGCTGCCGGTATCGCAATAGGCAACGTAGGATTTGCTGCTGTCGAGTTTGTCGGCTTGAGTGCGCAGGACGTTCAGCGGGATGTTCATGCTGTCGGCGAGATGACCCTGCTGATATTCTTCGGGGAAGCGCACGTCCAGCCATATGCCGCCGCCTTCCTTGACTTGGGCCCGGGCCTGCTCGAAGGTCATCGTTTTGAGCAGCGGCTTCTTGATGAGTTCGATGAAGTCGTCCTTGGTCAACCTTCCCAGTTCACCGTCCGTCAGCATGCGCACCGTCGCATTGCGTTTGGAGCCCGAGACCAGGGCCTCCTCGCCAAAACTAACGCCCGTGCCGAGTTCGGCCAGACGGATTTCAGAGGTACCCTTGCTGGTTTTGCGGCAGACCTCGCAGCGTCCCGACTTGATGACGTAGTAATAATCGCCCGGGTCGTCCTGCTTGACGACGATATCGCCAGCCTTGAATTCAACCGGCTGCATGGTGGCAAGCAGCCTTTGGATATTGGACGGTGGAATGCGCATAAACAGTTCGGACTGCAGGAGGATGGTCATCCAATCGTCGCTGCCGCTCTCCCCGCTGATCTCGGCGGCCTCGATCCCTCCTGACGCGGCCGGTGTGTCATGACCCAGGCTGAGCAGTCGATCCATCAGCATTCGATTGACGCGCAATACCGTTACTGGCGTCTTGGCCTTGGCGGTCATCTGCCGGGGTTGCAATTGCGCCAGAGGATGAAAGGCCGCGCCGGTACCGCCCTCAACTTGTTTGATGAACTGATCGTTGGCGTACATCTCAATGGTGCCCTCAAGCAAATAATAAGAAAAATCATCACGGCTACCTTGTGCAAAAACGATCTCCTTCTTTTTCAGCTTGATGACCTGCGCTTCTTTGAACAGTTGATCCTGATACTGTGATGGCAGTCCATTGATGGGCACCAGCATCCGCAGAGAGTCTATGAAATTTTGCTGGGGATCGGCCACGAGAGTGTGTTCCGGGTTGAATGATTCAGGCGTCCAGATCGGGAATGAGCCGGCTCTTGAGGCGCTGGATCATGTCCTTGAGGTACAGCTTGCGTTTTTTGAGGCGGGTCAGGTGGAGTTGATCGACCATGGGATCCTGTGACAGGCGGCGCACCACGTCATCCAGGTCGCGATGTTCGATCTGCAGTTCCATGAGTTGTTTTTGTATCGATTTTATATCTTCATTGGCCATGGCCGCCCCCACCGGCGGCCGACGTCGCGCCCTAGGGCCGGGACAGAAAGGCCTAGGAAAACACTAATCAACGGCAGCCCCCGCCCGCTGTTCGATGCGTTAACTATAGCGCTATCGCATCGGCAAAAGAACAACCAAGCGTGGAATCCCCCGGATCGGGGGCCAAACGGGCAAATGGAAAGAAGCGCGCGAGCTTAGGAAGGAGTACGACCGACAGGGCACAAACGCTTGGCCAGATCGTCAAGCAATTGCTGATCATGCTCTTGAACAGCCTTGCGCGCTGCCTCGGCGCTGCGTTTGATCCGTTCCATATTTTCGCGCTGATTGGCCAGAATCATGCGCTGAATGTCGGAGTTTTCCAGATCCTCCTGTTCCCTGAGCCAGCCGTCAATGTCCTGCTGGATTTCGAGATGCAATGCGCTTTCCGCCTCTTCCTGGCGCGTCAATTCAACCTGATTCTCTTCGATTGCCGCCGCCGCCGCTTCCTCCGCTTGCAGCGCGACTTGAACGTGTTTGCTGGCCTCGCTGATGCTGTGCTCCGCCTTCCGGACTTCGCTTTGCCATTGCGCGGAGGTGGCAGCCGTGACATCCGCGCCATTGGGCGAAATCGCCCTGAGGGCCTGCAAATGAGTCTCGGCGGCTAGACGCGCGGCCTCCGCTTCGGCGCGCGCATTGACTGCAGCGGCAAGGTTTTCTTCGAGCTGCAGCGCTTCGCTTTCCAAGTGTTGACGCTCTGCCGCCAACCGCGCCTGCTCCTCTGTTTTCCAGCGTTCATGGGCAACGCGGTATTCGGCGACTATGCGTTCAGCTTCCTCGGCAGCAGCCTGACGCGCGGCCTCCGCCGCCTCGCGTTCGAGTTGCGCCTGTTCCAGCAGCCGGGCGTTACGCGCAAATTCTGTTTCGAGCTGATGGCGCTCGGCGTTGATCTTCATTTTTATTTCATCCCGCAGCTTTGATTCGAGTTCTTCCTGCTGCTGGAGGCGTGTGGCGATTTCCTCGGCGTTGATTTTTTGCAATTCTTCCAGCTGTTCCTGCAAATGCCGCGCTTCCTGCAATCGCTGGCGGGCCTTCAACTTTTCATCCGCCAACTGTCTGCGCTCCTCTGCCAGCTGGGTTTCCGCTTCCTGTTTTTCCCGCAGAACCCGCGTCAGTTCCTCTTCCTTCCAGGCATAGGCCGTTTCAAGTTTCTGTTTTTCCTCTTGCAAACGGCGGTCGGCCTCGGCGCGCAATTGCTCCAGCCGCTGGTCCTCCTCCTGCCGCAGCCTCAGGGCTTCCGCCTCGGCCTTGTGTTTGGCGGCCTCGAGCTCCTCTTTCAGCCGCGCCGTTTCGGCCAACGCCTGTCGGGCACGTTCTTCCTCGGTGTGCAACCGATCGCGCTCGGCCTGCAATTCCATGGCGATGCGTTTTTCAAACTCTAGGCGCGCCAGTTCCGCGTCATCCTTCAACCGCAGAGCCTCCTGCAGCCGCAGATTAACCTCCATCAATTCGGCATGGAGCGTCGAAACACGAACATCCGCATCCAATTGCGCAGCGGCTGTTTCTTTTGCGGCCGCTGGCATGATGGAGTCGAGTTCGGACTCGGTGCGTTGAGAAGCCGGGACCGGTGGTTTGTTGATGGGCGGTGGAAACGACAGGACATTCGCACCTTGGTTGGCGGCGGCTGTCTCGGCGGTCTGGGGGGCTGATTTCAATGCCCCGGACGCATTCAATCCGCCGCGCAAATGCATGACATCGTAGCCCCGCTCCGCCAGCAGAAAAGCGGCTGCCGCGCTACGCGCACCATCATCGCAGACCACAATGTATGTCGCATTACGTGCCAGTTTCTGATGCTGGAGGCGAAGCATGCTCAACGGGATATTGAAACTTTGAGGTAGCGAGGCCTTCGCAAATTCAGCAGCATTGCGGACATCGAGCCATTGCGCACCTTGGGCCGACTTACGCTGGGCCTCGGCGAAATCAATCTGGCGCAGCAATGGGGTGCGGATCAGTTCGATGAAGTCTTCCTTGGTCAACCGCATCAATTCGCCGTCCGTAAGCATGGTCACGGTCGCATTGCGTTTGGCATTGGCGACCAACGCCTCTTCGCCAAAGGAATCGCCGGGATGCAGTTCGGCCAGTTGCACCGCCGGACCTTTCTGACCGGGCGTGCGGCTGACCATGCACCGGCCTTCGCGCAGGATGTAATAGTGATTTCCGGGCTCGCCCTGGCGAAGGATGACGTCTCCGGCGTGCGCAGGGATGCCTTCAAGTTGCCTGAAGATGCGCTGAATGTTGGCTGCCGGGATGCGGGCAAAAAGCTCAGAACGCAGCAGACGGGTCATCCAGTCGCTGTCCTGACTGGCTTGGTCGATTTCCCGGACCTCAAGCAAACCGCCTTGATCGGTGAGGCAGTGGCTGGTCTGGTCCATGAGGGCGCGGTCGGCGCGCAGCAGGGAAACTGGGGTGGTGGCGCGCGCGGAAAACTGGCGCGGTTGCAGCTGGGCCAACGCATGAGCCGCCGCTGCCGTGCCGCCCGTTACTTCCTGCACCAATTGATTATCCCGATACATCTCGAGAGTACCCGCGAGCAGGAAATAAGCATAACCGTCGCGCTCGCCCTGACGGAAGATGAATACGCCCTTGGGATACTCTACGACCTGCGCGGATTTCAGTACCTGCGCCCGCTGTGTAGCGGGCATATTGCGCAAAGGCACCAAATTTCCGATGGCCTGCTCCAGCGGGAGAAAAGAGGCCGCCATAGTCATCGTGTTCACTCTCGTGGTGTAGTTATAATTGTGTACAGCTTATGTACAGCTCCCTCGCGGGGGCACTCCCCCGCCGGGCAAGATTAATTAAAGACGCTCCAAACCCCTCATGCAGAGGCAAAACGGCGTTTTGTGAGCCGTATCGCAGAAATAAAGGCGAAGTTTGTGAGCAGCCTCACATTTTTCATGATTTTGCGTTGATTAATCGAATAAATCACTTCGCCGGCTGGTTTTAAGCTGGCCATGTCGGCGCTTGTTTTCCAGCCGCCGCCGCCGTGCTCGTGCCGGCACAATGGTTTTATGCCGTTGCTTGGGCGGGATGAGTGCTGCACGGATGAGTGTCGCGAGGCGGCGAACGGCGTCTTTTTTATTGGTATCTTGGGTGCGATGTCGTTGCGCCCGTATCACCAAAATGCCCGCGGCGTTCATTCGTTGGCCCGCCAACGCGACTAATCGCGCCTTCACGTCTGCGGTAAGCGTGGACGAATGCCGCACATCGAAGCGCAGCAGTACCGCGCTCGCCACCTTGTTGACGTTCTGGCCACCCGGTCCGGCGGCGCGGATGAAGTGCAGCTCGATCTCCTCATCGCGCAAGGCCAGCGCAGGCGTGATTGGTATCATGATTGCTCCCTCCGGCTTGAATGCGGCGGTGCGCTCGGTTACTTTCGCGTCATGTCGTGCGCCCGTTTGTCACTGGAGGATACAGCGGTGTTGGTTACCCGGCCAGCCTCGCGCGCCGCACCGTTATGCGAGCGAATTCGCGAAGCCGGAGGCCGACCCATCGTGCTGCCGACCATTGTCATCACGCCACTACAGCCACCGGCGGTGCCGGCGGCCGCGGACATTTACATTTTTTTAAGTCCAGACGCGGTCGAATACGGCCTTCCATTTCTGCGCTCACACGAGATTACGGTGAATCACGCAATGATACTTGCCGTTGGCCAGGCAACGGCGCGGGTATTGCGTGATGCTGGCATCAGTGGCGCGGAGACGCCATCCGGAAACCTGGCCAGCAGCGAGGGTCTGCTTGCTATGTCCTGCTTGCGGGCCGGACAGGTGCGGGGCCGTCGCGTACTCCTGATCTGCGGTGTCGGCGGCCGCGCATTGCTAACGGAAAAATTGCATGCGCGCGGCGCGCGGGTGGAACGACTTGAGATCTATCGCCGCGATCCGGCGGAGAGCAATATCGTCGACGCCATCCAGACCGCAGGAGGCGGGCGCCCCGATGTGACCGTCGTCACCAGTGTCGAAGGCATGGAAAATCTTGCGCGCCTCATTCACGCGCAAGGACAGGAATGGCTGTTGGCCGTGCCACTCGTGGTCATGAGCAAACGCATTGCCGCCGAATGTCAGTGTTGCGGATTCACCGGCACGGCAAACGTTGCCCCCGGCGCCAGTGATGACGGGCTTATCGCGGCATTGGTCGAGTATGTTGACGCAAAAAAATCATGAAGAACTGAGGGTTTCGAGGAGATGCTGCTGGGCACTTTTGGGTTTGTGCGACCCGGGAGTGAGGTGCTTGTAACTACCATCGCTTTGCAGCAGCCAGGCTTGCGTATTGTCGTTCAAATAACTGCGCAAACCTTCATTCACAACGCGGTCGCGCAGTGAGGCGTCCTCAACGGGAAGGGCCACTTCCACGCGGCGGAAGAAATTCCGTTCCATCCAATCGGCGCTGGACAGATAAACGCGCGGTTGGCCGTTGTTGTGGAAATAGAAAATACGCGCATGTTCCAGAAAGCGCCCCACCACGGAACGCACCTGGATGTTTTCCGATACGCCGGCCATGCCCGGACGCAACATGCAGATGCCGCGCACGATGAGATCGATTTTCACGCCGGCCTGTGATGCTTCGTAGAGGGCGCGAATCACATTGGGTTCGGTCAGCGCGTTCATCTTGGCCATGATGTGGGCGGGTTTGCCCTGTTGCGCCAGTGCGGCTTCCTGCTGGATCAATTCCAGAATGGTTTTGTGCAGGGTGAAAGGTGATTGCAGCAGCAGCTTTAATTTGCTGGCGCGGCCCAGCGAGGTGAGTTGTTGAAACACGCGTTGTACATCCTCGGCCAAAACCGGATTGCACGACAGCAAGCCGAAGTCCGTATAGATGCGGGCGGTGCGCGGGTGATAGTTGCCTGTGCCCACATGCACATACCGCCGCAAGGCGCGATCCTCCCGGCGCACGACCAACGCCAGTTTGGTATGCGTCTTGTAACCCACCACACCATAGACCACGTGTGCGCCCGCCTCCTGCAACTGGCTGGCGAGTTCGATATTGGCCTCCTCGTCGAAACGCGCGCGCAGTTCGATGACGACGGTGACCTCCTTCCCCTGACGCGCCGCGTCAACGAGCGACTGCACGATCGTGGAGTCGGCGCCGGTGCGGTACAGCGTCTGGCGGATGGCCAGTACGCGGGGGTCACGCGCGGCCTGCCGGATAAAATCCACGACCGGGGCGAAAGATTGAAATGGATGGTGCAATAGAATGTCGCCGTTGCGTATGGCCTCGAAAACGTCCGCCTCGCTGCTGAGGTGGCGGGGCAGGGCGGGCGTAAAACCGGCGTACTTGAGGTCGGGTCGCTCGATGAGCTCGTGCAATGTCTGCAAACGGGAAAGATTCACCGGCCCGTGAACCTGATAAATGTCATCAGTGCTCAGGTTGAATTGCGCGGAGAGAAAGCTGATCATTTCGGAAGGACAATCGTCGGCCACCTCGATGCGCACGGCGTCGCCGAAACGGCGCGCGGGCAATTCACCCTCCAGCGCCCGCAGCAGATCATCCACTTCTTCCTCGTCGACGAACAATTCACTGTCGCGGGTGACGCGGAAGGCGTAACAACCGATGACCTTCATGCCGGGGAACAAATCGCCCACCCGCGCCTGGATGATGGAAGACAACAGGACGAACACCTGCCCCGTTCCCGCGTCGGCCGGAGGGGCCTCGATGATACGGGGCAGAGACCGCGGCGCCTGCACTATGGCAGTCCCGCTGTGGCGGCCGAAGGCATCCATGCCCTCCAGCGCCACCATGAAGTTGAGACTCTTGTTCAGGATTCTGGGGAATGGATGCGCTGGATCCAGCGAAAACGGGCTTAAAACCGGTAACAACTCACGGTTGAAATAGCGGCCCACCCAATCATTTAATTTTTCGTCCCATTCCCCATGTGGCCGCAGGTGTATCTGCTGCTCGGCCAGCCGGGGGAGAAGAATTTCGTTGAGCACGCGGTATTGATCACCGACGAGGGCATGTGCGGTTTCACTGATGCGCTTCAACTGCTCAAGAGGAGAGAGATTATCCGGCCCGCTTTGGGCAGCGCCGTGAACCACCTGCTGCTTGAGTCCGGCGACACGGATTTCAAAAAATTCATCAAGGTTGGTGCTGGCGATGCATAGAAAGCGCAGGCGTTCGAGCAACGGCACGGAATCGTCCTTCGCCTGTTCCAGAACGCGGCGATTGAACTCCAACTGACTCAACTCACGGTTGATATACAATTCAGATCGAGTCAGTGGCACGTCTATGTATCCTGAGATTATATGGAAACAAAATAAATCTTGGCCGCAATGGGATGATAGGGGGCCTTATCTGCGGCTCAATCCGAATGTTAACACGCAGACCATAAATATGGCTGTTAAGCTTCTGCATATAGCGTACGAAAACAGCATCCTAGAGGATCACCTCATTTTGCCCGCAGGTCGAGAGGAGAGAGATCAGCAGATTCTTGGCCATAGTCATCTAAAAAATATTTTATCAATAACGAGTTGTAATAAAACCGTCATAAATATGTAACCAAGAGATCATTTATGGTCTAGATACTTTCCCGCTCGTGGTATTCCTGATGAATTGCCGAACTATAACCATGAGGAGGGGGATATGTTGCACAAGATACGAGGCATTGTAATAACTGGGCTGGCCGGATTACTTGGCGCAGGCGTGGCGATAACGGCTGCCGCAGCCGTGACGGAAATCTCAGGCGCTGGCGCCACTTTCCCATATCCGATCTATGCCAAGTGGGCCGAAGCCTACTCACAAAGCACCGGCGTCAAGATGAATTATCAATCCATCGGTTCCGGCGGCGGCATCAAGCAGATCACTGAGAAGACGGTGGATTTCGGTGCCTCCGATATGCCACTGAAGCCCGAAGATCTGGACAAAGCGGGTCTGATGCAATTTCCCACCGTCGTCGGCGGCGATGTCCCAGTGGTGAATCTGAAAGGCGTGAGTCCCGGGCAGTTGAAATTCTCTGGCGCGGTGCTTGCGGACATTTATCTCGGCAAAATCAAGAGATGGAACGATCCCAAAATTGCGGCACTGAATCCGGGAGCCTCACTGCCAGATTCGGGCATCATTGTAGTGCACCGTTCGGATGGATCCGGCACCACATTCATCTGGACCAATTACCTCTCCAAGGTTAGTCCGGAATGGAAACAGACGGTCGGAGACGGTACTTCCGTGGCTTGGCCTACCGGAGTCGGCGGGAAAGGCAATGAGGGTGTAGCTTCTTATGTGCAGCACATCAACGGCACGATAGGCTATGTCGAGTACGCATACGTCTTGCAAAATAAGATGACCTACGCCTTGGTTCAGAACCGAGAGGGCGTTTTTGTTTCTCCGAGCAGTGCAGCGTTCCAAGCCGCGGCCGCTGGGGCCGACTGGCAGACCGCACCGGCAATGTATTTGATCCTGACTGATGCACCGGGCAAGGACAGTTGGCCAATTGCAGGGGCCACCTTCATTCTGATGCATAAACAGCAGGCCAAGCCAGAAGTGGCCAAGGCCGTGCTGGACTTTTTTGCCTGGGCCTATCAGAACGGTGATGACATGGCCGCCAAACTCGACTACGTGCCCCTCCCAGACAACGTCGTCAAATTAATCGAGGGGAACTGGCAATCCATCAAGGGTAGTAATGATAGTGCGGTCTGGGCCGCAGCGAAGTAGTTATCAATAAACGAACCACCCCGACCGCGTGCAATAATTGGGCTGTTTGTGGTAAAAGGCTGGGGATGGGGGGTAATCCCCCCTCCCCCTGTCCCGGCCCGACCGCGTGGCTCCATTTATAACTTTATGACACTAGCAATCAAACCGCCGCTACTAGACATACGGCCGTCCAGAACGCCACTACCGGACCGCTTGTTCCGGGCTTGTACCGCTTTTGCGGCTTTGCTCGTGTTTGGATCCGTCATCGCCATCCTGGTGGCGCTGTGGATGGGGGCTTGGCCGGCCCTGCACAAATTCGGAATCGGGTTTCTTGGCAGTACCGCTTGGAATCCCGTCACCTCGGAATTCGGGGCCTTTGTTGCTATTTATGGCACCTTGGTCAGTACCCTGGTGGCCATGTTGATTGCCGTTCCGCTTAGTTTCGGCATTGCTCTCTTCATCACCGAGCTGGCGCCGCGCTGGCTGAAACGCCCGGTCGGCACCGCCATTGAGTTGCTGGCCGCCATACCCAGCATCATCTATGGTATGTGGGGCTTATTCATCTTCGCCCCTCTGTTTGCCGATCATGTGCAGCCTTGGGTGACCGATCATTTGGCTGGCGTTCCGTTGCTCGGCTTCCTGTTCGACGGTCCATCCATGGGCATCGGCATGTTCACGGCGGGCTTGATCCTCGCTATCATGATCACGCCTTTCATCACCGCGGTCACCCGCGATGTCTTTGAACTCGTGCCGCCGGTGCTCAAGGAGTCGGCCTACGGTCTGGGCGCCACCACCACCGAGGTGGTGCTTAAAGTTGTCCTGCCCTACACCAAGATCGGTGTGATCGGCGGGCTCATGCTGGGCTTGGGTCGCGCACTGGGTGAGACCATGGCGGTGACGTTTGTGATCGGCAACGCATACCATTTGAGTTCTTCGCTATTCATGCCAGGCACCACCATCTCTGCCACGCTGGCCAATGAATTTACCGAGGCGGTGACGCCGATCTATACCTCCTCGCTGATAGCCCTGGGTCTCATCCTTTTCGTCATCACCTTTGTTGTATTGGCCCTGGCCCAGCTGCTGATACTGCGCACCGCTCAGCCAAGGCTACACCGGACGTGAACCAGCATCCATGATGACGCTTTACCAGCGAAGACGACTGTATAACGCCACACTGCTCAGCTTGGCGACGCTGGCCACTGTCTTCGGATTATTCTGGCTGGCTTGGTTGCTCATCACCTTGGTCGGGCAGGGGATCGGTTGGATCACACCCACCATCTTTACCCAGATCACCCCGCCGCCCGGCAGCGCCGGGGGACTGTCGAACGCCATCGTCGGCAGTATTATGCTGACATTGGGAGGTATCACGATCGGCGCACCGATCGGCATTCTGGCCGGCACCTATCTGGCCGAGTTTGGGCGCGGCCGGGTTATCGCCGCCATAGTACGCTTCATCAACAGCATTCTGCTGAGTGCGCCGTCTATCATCATGGGCGTATTCGTTTATGAACTGGTGGTTCTGACTACCGGGCACTTTTCCGGCTGGGCCGGCATTCTCGCTCTGGCCTTGATCGTGCTTCCGGTAGTGGTGCGTACCACCGAGGACATGCTGCGTCTGGTGCCGGATGCCATGCGTGAGGCGGCAGCAGCGCTGGGGGCGCCGAAGTGGAAGGTGGTGATGAGTGTCGTTTACCGGGCGGCACGCGCCGGCATTATGACGGGCGTGCTGCTGGCCATCGCCCGCATCAGCGGCGAGACCGCACCGCTTTTGTTCACCGCGCTCAATAATCAGTTCTGGAACACCAATCTTGGCAAACCCATCGCCAATCTGCCGGTGGTCATCTTCCAGTTTGCCATGAGCCCCTACGAAGATTGGCACCACCTGGCCTGGGCGGGGGCTCTGTTCATCACGTTCAGTATATTGTTACTCAACATCTTTGCGCGCTTCGCTTTGCGCGAACGCCTACCGGGACTCTAAACTTATGCGCGAAACCGAAATCCCAGCCTTGCGTCCACCGATGGTTGCCGACGAACAACCCCCTGTTCCGACTCATGCTGCGCCCCTACTCACCCCCGTCGGCGAGGGTAAAGCTGGGCCATTGCGAGGCGTCGAAAGCGCGCTGGCGAGCAAAGTGGTGGTGCGCAATCTCAATTTTTACTACGGCAAACAACACTCCCTGAAATCCATCAGCCTGGAGATCCCGGAAAAACGGGTGACCGCCTTCATCGGTCCGTCGGGTTGCGGCAAATCGACGCTGCTGCGCACCTTCAACCGTATCTACGAGTTGTATCCCAAACATACCGCCATCGGTGAAGTGCTGATTGATGGAATGAACGTGTTGAACAAGGATTACGATCTCAATATGTTGCGATCCAAAGTCGGCATGGTGTTTCAAAAACCGACCCCATTTCCGATGAGCATCTATGACAACATCACCTTCGGTGTGCGGTTGTATCACAAACTATCGCGCCGACAGATGGATGAGCGCGTGGAAAAGGCGTTGCGCAGGGCGGCGCTGTGGGACGAGGTGAAGGACAAACTCAACCAGGACGGCACGCAACTATCCGGCGGCCAGCAACAGCGACTGTGCATCGCCCGGGCCATCGCCGTGCAGCCCGAGGTCCTGCTGCTGGACGAACCGGCCTCGGCGCTGGATCCCATTTCGACGCTCAAGATCGAGGAATTGATCAACGAGCTGAAGGTCGATTACACCATCGTCATCGTCACCCACAACATGCAACAGGCGGCGCGCGTGTCGGATTTCACCGCCTTTCTGTATGTCGGCAATTTGATCGAGATGGGCCCGACCAAGACGATTTTCACCAACCCGAAGGAAAAACAAACCGAGGATTACATCACCGGCCGTTACGGCTAACGGCGGGCCCGGAGGATCGATCCATGCAATGGCTGACACATATCTCCCAGGAATACGAACGCGAGCTTGAAGACATTCGCACCAAGGTGCTGTCCATGGGCGGGTTGGTGGAGCAGCATCTCAAAATGTCGATTGATGCCCTCGCCATGAGCAAATCGGACATCGCCGAGGAGATCGCCACCAGCGATTTCAAGGTCAACAATCTGGAACTCGAGATCGACGAGGAATGCACCGAAATTCTGGCGCGCCGGCAGCCCGCCGCGCGCGATCTGCGCCTGGTGCTGGCGGTCATCAAGATCATTCGCGACTTGGAGCGCATAGGCGATGAGGCCTCGAAGGTAAGCCGCGTGACGTTGCGGCTCATCAACCTGGTCAGCCCGAAATCCTACTACGTCAACGTCCTCAATATCGGCAACCACGTGCGACACATGCTGCACGACGCCCTGGATGCCTTCGCGCGGATGGACCACGCGGCGGCAATCAAAATTGCCCATGAGGACATTTCGGTGGACCGCGAATACGACGCCGCCATCCGCCAGCTCATCACCTACATGATGGAAGACGCCCGCAGCATTACGGCGGTGTTGGACGTCGTGTGGATGGTGCGGGCCTTGGAGCGCATCGGTGATCACGTCATCAACATCTGCGAGAGCATTATCTATCTCGTCAAGGGCAAGGATGTGCGGCACCAGCCACTGGATGATTTGGCCAAGGAGCTGCAGGAAGCGCCTTCGACGTAGGTTCCCATGTCCGGCAAGCCGTCCAGCCGCTGTGGCTGGTGCACGGCCGATCCCCTGTACATCGCCTACCATGATGAAGAATGGGGCGTGCCGGTCCACGATGAGCGGCATTTATTCGAAATGCTGTGTCTGGAGGGCGCGCAGGCGGGTTTGAGTTGGATCATTGTCCTCAAGAAGCGCGAAAATTACCGGCGGGCGTTTGCGGGGTTCGATCCGGAGAAAGTGGTTCGTTTCAATAGCCGCAAACTGAAAAGGCTGCTCGCCGATCCCGGACTGATCCGCAACCGCGGCAAGCTCGAATCGGTGATTCAAAATGCCCACGCCGTGCTGAAGCTGTACGAACAGGGCGTGTCCTTGGCGGATTTTCTCTGGCAGTTTGTCGATTACCACCCCCGGCAGAACCGCTGGCGCAATTACCGCCTGGTACCGGCGCAGACGAAGGAATCAGAGGCCATGAGCAGGGCCCTTAAAAAATGCGGATTTAATTTTGTGGGCCCCACCATCTGCTATGCCTTCATGCAGGCGGTGGGCATGGTCAACGATCACGAACTGACCTGCCCCCGCCACCGGGAAATCAGCCGGCTTCCGGATTGATCCAAAGTTCAATCTGGTAGGATGGCCTCATGCTGACCGAGGCCATCGCCGACACCGCCGTACGCGTGCTGGAAACCACCGGCTATGCGGGCGCCTGTGCGTTGATGGCGCTGGAGAGCATGATCGTACCGGTACCGAGCGAGGCGGTGATGCCTTTTGTCGGCTTTCAAGTCGCCGACGGTCATTGGAACTTGTCGATGGCCGTCGCCGCCACCAGCCTGGGTTCCGTGCTCGGTTCTTTGTTGTCCTACGCGATTGGCTGTTACGGCGGCAGGCCGGTGGTGGTGCGGTTCGGTCGTTATCTGCTGCTGAATCTCCGCGACCTTGAGCGCGCCGAGCGGTTTTTTCACCACCGCCGCAGTTTCTGGACGATTTTTATTGCCCGATTCATCCCCGTCGTGCGGCACCTGATTTCCATACCCGCCGGGACCGGCCGGATGCCGTTAGGGCCGTTTCTGCTGGCCACGTTTTCAGGGGCGACGCTATGGAACGGCTTCCTGCTTTTTTGTGGAATGAAGTTGCGTGAACGATGGGAGCTTGTTTTGCAGTATTCCCATCAGTTGGACATCGCAGTCGCCGTGGTGCTGCTGTTGAGTGCCGGCTGGTATGTGCGCCAACGTCTTGGCCGCAATCCGGCGGGCTGAATTTCAGCGGCTGTTCTTACACGATCATCCGGGTGAAGCGACGCACCGCCATCAACAAGACCAGCAAACCGAGAAAGGCCAGCGCGACCGCGTCGATCCACAATTCGGCAACGCCGGCCCCGCGCAGGATGACGCCACGGGAAATGTCGACCATGTAAGTCGCGGGGACGAAATAACTCATGCCATAGAACACCAGCGGCATGGTATCGCGCGGAAAGATGTAACCGGAGAGAAAAATACTGGGCAACGTCGTCATCATGGCCAGTTGCATGGCCTCGGCCTGCGAGTTGGCCTTGGTGGAAATCAGCGTCCCGATGGTCAGATTGACAAACAGGTAGCCGGTGGATAATACAATCAGCAGCAGCGCGTTGCCGTGGATCGGCACCTGGAACACATAACGCATGAAGATCAGGATGGCGCTGAGTTCCAGCACGCCGAGCGCGAAATAAGGCATGATTTTGCCGAGCAGAATGCCGAGGGGACGCGCCGGCGTCACCAGCAACTGTTCGAGTGTGCCGCGTTCCTTCTCGCGCACAATGGAAAAAGCGGTCAGCATGGTGGTGACAAACAACAGCAGCACGGCCGTGAGTCCGGGCAGGAAAAAGTTGGGCGAGCGCGAATCGGGGTTGAACATCAATTTGGGCCGGACCTCGATCGGCACGGCGACTCCGGCGGGCAGCAGGCGCCGCAGCGACTCGTCCAGGCCGATCTGGCTGGAGACGTTCACCGCCTGGCCGGCGACCGAGGAATCGGAACCATCCACCATCACCATGACCTGCGCGCTGCGGCCGTCGAGCAGATCGCGGGCGAAATTCACCGGAATCTTGATGCCGACACGGGCGCGGCCGGCGATCATCTCTTCATTGAGTTCGCGATCGGAGCGCACGTATTTTATGATGCGGAAGGTATCAGAGTTGCGCAGACGATCGAGCAGGGCGCGGCTGTCGAAGGTTCCGCGATCCGACGGTGTGGCCGTCTGGCTGGCGCCGCTTTCGTCCAGAACCACGGTCGGTACCTGCCGGACATTTGTATCGATGGCTGCCCCCAGAATGGTCATCTGCAAAATGGGCATGATGAAGGAGAACATGATGGCCATGCGATCGCGCCGGGCATGGATCACCTCCTTGTAAAAGATGGCCCCCAACCCGCGAAAAGGATTGATCATGCGCTCGCTCCGGATTGCCGCTGGTGACGGTAGGTCAGTTCCACGAACACATCCTCCAGGCTGGGCGTCAGCGGACGGATTTCCTCGATGCGCGCGCCGCGGGCGCGCAACGCGCCCGCCAACTCCTCTTGATTGAGGGATTCATCGACCAAGGCGTGTATGGAGCGACCGAAGATGGTGGCGCTGCGCATGCCGTCGAGTTGATGAGCGATTTGCAGCGCGGTGGTGACTTCGCCGGCGGTGATCTCGAATCGATGCGTGCCGGCTGGCGTGATGTCCGGCAGGGATCGCAGCGACGCGGGCGTGCCATCGGCGATCAATTTGCCGTAGTGGATGTATGCCAGATGACTGCAACGCTCGGCCTCGTCCATGTAGTGCGTGGTCACAAAGAAAGTGATGCCCTGACCCGACAACTGGAACAACAAATCCCAAAGCTGGCGCCGCGCCACGGGGTCTATACCGGCGGTGGGCTCGTCGAGGTAGAGTATTTTCGGTTCGTGAAGCATGGCGCAACCGAGCGCAAGACGCTGCTTCCAGCCGCCGGACAAACGCCCCGCCAGCCGGTTACGATAGGTACCGATCTGATTCTGCTCGATCACAGCCGCTATTTTCCGTTCCAGCGACCGGCCGCGCAGTCCGTAGACCTTGCCATAGAAGCGCAGGTTTTCCAGCACCGTCAGGTCGTCGTACAGACTGAACTTCTGGCTCATGTAGCCGATGCGACTGCGGACGCTGTCGGGGTCGGTACGCACATCGATGCCGTCGACCCACGCGCCGCCACCGCTCAAGGGCAGGATGCCGATCAGCATCTTGATGGTGACGGTCTTGCCGCTGCCATTCGGTCCCAGAAACCCGAAGATTTCCCCCTTCTCCACGGTGAAACTGACGCCGTCGACGGCGGTGAAATCACCGAAGCGGCGTACCAGATTCTCAGCGCGTATTGCCGGCATTATCTGTTTCCCCGGCGAACCTCACTTCGGCGCTGACGCCTGCGCGCAGGCGGTCGCGCGGGTTATCGACGCGCAATTTGACGCCGATGACCTGATGAACGCGTTCCTCGCGGGTCTGCACGTTACGTGGCAGAAATTCGGCCTGCTGCCGGATTTGTTCAACCTTCGCTGAAAAAATCTCGCCGGGATAGGCGTCGACACTGACCCTGGCGTTCTGACCCACATGCACCAAGCCGATCTGGGTCTCCGGAACGTATACCACGACATAAAGCTGATCAGCCTCCAGCAGCTTGGCCACGATTGCATTGGGCGGCAGGAGATCACCCGGCCGCCGGTCAAGTACCTCCACCACGGCGGCGGTGGGGGCGCGGACTTCATGTTCGGCCCAGCGGGCCTGCGCCTCCTCCAATTCGCCCTGCGCCTGTGCGGCATCGGCGCGGGCAGCGTCGATGTCCTCCTGCCGGAAACCGCGCTCGGTGCGTTCCGAAACGGCCTGTGCGGCGCGCAAACGGCCCTCGGCCCCGGCCACGGCATAGTCCGCCGCCCGGAGCGCGGCCTTTGTGGTGTCCAGTTTGGCTTGGGCGTCATCCTGTGATTGCGCCGGCAGGGCGCCGGTACGGACCAAATCCCGCACGCGCCGGAAACTCTGCTCGGCATCGATTGCATCGGCTGCGGCGCGTTCGCGATCCGCACGCGCCTGCGCGATCGCCTCGATGAGGTAGCCGCGATCATTGGCGCCCTTGCTGGTGGCCGCCAGCGCTTCAGCGATGTCTTCGGGGCGAGAACCGTGTTCCAGCTTTTCCAGGTTGGCGTGGGCGGAATCCAGATGGCCTTGCGCCTGATCGACCCTGGCTTTGAGTTCGGCGTCGTCAAATACCACCAGCAACTGACCCGCCGTCATGTGATCGCCTTCATGCGCCAACACCTGTGTGATGCGTCCGCCGATCTTGGAGCCGACATCGATATTACGCGCCTCCAGAGTGCCGGAGACCACCAGGCCATTATCCGCGGATTCTTTGAAATTAAACCAATCGAAGGCGACCGCCGCGGGTATGGCAATGCCTGGCAGCAACAGCAGGAGGAACCGTCGGTTCATCGCTGATCCCTTTTTGCGAACGCAGACTCGGCGCGGGCCGGCGCGCCCGTGCCCGACCAGAGCAAATCAACGGACTGTTCGATCCAATCGACGAGATTCAAATCGGAGTGACTGGACCAGACCAGCTGCGCGCCCAGCATGGTCTGCTGTAGCATGCGGGCCAGCACCAGCGGCGATATGTCGCGGCGAATTTCGCCACGACGCTGGCCTTCTTTGAACAGGATGGCAACGTTGCTGCGACCCAAGGCCAGCAGTTCTGCAAATTTGCGCGACAAGGTCTCGTTGGACAGCATGGCGCCGAACATGACGCGCCAAAGACGCTGATTGCCACGCCATTCGGAAACGATGTCTTCCACCATGCGGGTAATCAGATCGCGGATGGATTTTTCAGTCGTCTTCGACGTCGCGACAGCCGTCACTTTTGCGATCTGTAATTCGCCAAAGGCGATGACCAAGTGCTCCTTGCTCGGGAAATAGTTGAAAAACGTGCCCTTGCCGATGTCGGTCGCTTCGGTGATGGCTTCAATCGTGGTATTGGCGTAACCCCGTTCGGCGAACAAGCGCAGGGCGGTTTGCAGAATGCGCCGCGCGGTCTGCGCGCGGCGCCGCTCGCGGCGATCGCCGTCCACGGGAGGTGTCCTCGGAATTTTATGAATGCTGGCCATAATAATGACTGTAGGTCATGTATGACTATCAGTCATATAATTTGCCGTGTCAATATCGGGCTTGCACCTGTGGTCAGGGAATGTAGACGGGAACGTCACCGTGTTCAGGTGCGATGAATGACCGCCGATCCGCACCGAAGATGGTGTAAGGCGTTTAGGCGCTTTGTTTCTGCTCTTGATCCGCCGACACGTAGACAAGCCGGTCGGGGGAAAAATCACAGCGGAACAGACTACCCTTGCCAGGCGTACTTTCAATGTGCAGGCGCGCCTGATGCCGCTGCAATACATGCTTGACGATGGCCAGTCCCAGACCCGTGCCGCCGGTCTCGCGCGAACGACCCTGATCGACACGGTAGAAACGCTCGGTGATGCGCGGCAGGTGATGTTCGGGGATGCCGATGCCGTTATCCTCGACGCTGAAATGACCGCCATGCTCGTCGCTGTACCAACGCACGCGAATGACGCCGCGCGCCGGGGTGTATTGGACGGCATTGACGATCAGGTTGGAAAAGGCGCTGTACAATTCACTTTCCGCGCCCAGCAGGCGGAGGCCGGCGTCGGCCTCGAGTGAGAACAAATGCCGGCGCTCACCGCTGAAGGCCTGGGCCTCGGCATGGATCCGACCCAGCATATCGGCCACGGCAATCTCCCCGCGTCCGGCGGATTGCTCATTCTGCTCCAGGCGTGACAACAGCAGCAGATCGCGAATGACGTTGGCCATGCGCTCGGTGTGGTTTTCGACCTGCGCCAGCAATGGCTGCCAGACTGCCGGGCAGTTTTTCTTATCCGCACGCAGGGTTTCAATGTAACCGCGCACCACGGTCAGCGGCGTGCGCAACTCATGTGAAACGTTGGCAACGAAATCGCGCCGCATCTCGTTCAAACGGTGCAGGCGGGTGACGTCGCGAGCGACGAACAGGCGCTGATCCTCCGTATAAGGCACGACGCGCAGACTCAGATGCACCCCGGGTTTGGATGGCGAGGGCAGCTCCACCGACTGTTCCTGCAAGTCCGGATTGTTCAACAGATCAACCACCGCTGGATCGCGCACCAAATGCGTCAGCCGCTGCTTGGCATCATCCGGCCAGCGGATGCCGAGGTATTCGGCCGCCGCCGTATTGGCCCACTGAATGCCGCCATCCGCATCCAGGATGATGGTGGCGTCCGGCAAAGCGGTCGTGGCGTCCTGGAATTGCTTGAGCACCTTGGACAATTTGCGTTTGCGGCGGCGGTGGCGGGCGTGGAGATAATCGATTTCTCGGCAAAGCTCCTCGAAAATTCCCGGGCTGTCAGGGGCCTCCCCATCCATCCGGATTCGCAGCCAATGCAATAAACGTTGCAAATGGCGGATATGCCAGACCAGCAGGCCCAACGCCGCACAAAGTAGGCCGGCAAGCGTCTGTCCGGCAAGCGCACCGAGTATGCCGCCGCCTGACAACCACAGTATGAGACGCCAAATATCGGGAGACATGGTATTGACTGTTACCGCCTGTGAAACATGATACCGCTACCGATGCATCCTGCAAACCGCGGTAAACAACATGTTGGAAAGCCCGGCCCAGGACTTTTCCAAATTCAAAATATGTCTGTGGGATTATTCGCGAGTGGAAAAACGATAGCCGACACTGCGCACAGTCTGAATAAAATGATCATAACGATGACCGCTTAACACCTTGCGCAACCGGCGGATATGCACGTCCACGGTGCGCTCGTCGATATAGACCTGATTGCCCCAGACCTGATCGAGCAGTTGGCTGCGGCTGTAGACCCGCTCAGGATGGGTAATGAAAAAATGCAACAGGCGAAATTCGGTGGGGCTGAGCGTCAGCGTGGCGCCCTGGGCCGTCACGCGATGCGTTTCGGCATCCAACCGCAAACCCTCGACTTCCACGCTCTCGGCCGGCCGGTGGGCGTGACTGCGACGGAGTACGGCCTTGATGCGGGCCAGCAGCTCCTTGGTGGAGAACGGTTTGGTAATGTAATCATCCACCCCGCTGTCCAGACCCGAGACCTTGTCGCTTTCCTCGCCACGGGCGGTGAGCATGATAATGGGCACGTCGCGTGTCTTGATTTCACGCTTCAACCCGCGCGCCAAATCAATGCCGCTGACGCCGGGCAGCATCCAGTCCAACAATATCAATTGGGGCGGGTGTTCCTGTATGGCCTGCCGCGCTTCATCCGCCGTCGCCGCCTCCTGGCAACGGTAGCCGCCGCCGCTTAAAGCGAAGGCCAGCATTTGCCGAATCGCCGGCTCGTCATCCACGATCAATACGCTCAAGCCCTTGCTCACAAGTTGATTTATTCGCCGCGCAGTCTAGGTCGGAAATTATGACAGGCGTATGAAAATTATTAATTCATCACTGTCATCGAATCGTCATCTTATCGCAATCAGGCTGTCACAAGGCCTGTTTAATGTTCATCGCACAACAACGACCGCCCACCAACGGCGCGGCATCCTGTGCCAATTAAAAATTTTTTAGAGGAGAAGATCATGCTGCTCAATCGTTCGCATTGTAAACCGCTGCTTGGAGCATTTCTGGCCGCTTTCTCGATAGCCGCCACCACCCCGGCACTTGCCGCCAATGATGCCATGTTGGAGTTGCTGCGGGTGCTCAAGGATAAGGGCACCATCGACCAGCAGACCTATGAGCAGTTGAAGGGGGTTGCCCAGGTCGAGGGCGAACAGATCACGAAGGAACAGGAGGATCTCAAGAAGTCCACCAAGGAGACCACCGAAAAGGTCGCCAAAGAGATGCCCAAGATCGACACCAAGGGCAAAATCCAGGTTTCCTCGCCGGACGGCGATTTCACCTGGCAGTTTATTGGCCGCGTGCAGGCGGACTACGATGCCATTGACTCCGACTCCAAGACGAACAAGATAGGCAGCGGCGGCGAGTTGCGGCGCGCGCGTCTCGGCATTCAGGGCAAGATGTGGCACAACTGGTTGTACAAGTTCGAATGGGATTTCCCAGGTAACGCGGCCAAGGACGCCTTCGTGGGCTATACCGAGGACAAGGGAACTTGGTTTGTCAAGGCGGGCCAGCAGGCCTTCCCGTTTGGCCTCGTGACTTATTCCAGCGACAATTTCACTCTGTTTGTGGAACGTCCATTGCTCGGTGAGAAGCTGCAGGATGAATATGACATCGGCTTGGGCGGCTTAATCCATGGCGAGAAGTTGTGGACCTTACAAGGTGGCGTCTTTACCGGCAACTTCACAAACACGCCACCGACATCGAGTACGGGGGCTTGCGGCGGAGTCAGTGGTACCAAAAACAATCGTGGTTGTAGTGAGGTGCTCGGTGGTGTGGTGCGCGGAACCGTCAACCCCTACATGCCGGATGCCAACCACTTGGTGCATGTCGGCGGCGCAGCCTGGTATCGCGACCCACAGAAAACAGTGATAAATGTTGCTGCTCAGGCAGGGCGCTTCAACAGGTCGCCGACACTGCTAACCACCGCGCCTTTCTTCCAGTACCAAGGCGGGGCGAATAACGGCCGCAGCAATATCGATGACATTTTCGCCTGGAACGCAGAAGGCGCCGTGGTCTGGGGTCCGTTTCATCTCCAAACCGAATACACCCAGTGGGATGTGGATCGCAGCAGCAATTTTCTGACGGCGAGCTATAACGGTAAGACAGCGACCCTACAGGGCTATTACGCCGAGGCCGGCTTTTTCCTGACCCCGGGTGACAGCATGAATTTCGACGCAGCTAATGCCGCTTGGGGCCCGGTACAGCCAAAGTCACCGGTGGGCAAGGGCGGCTGGGGCGCTCTGCAAGTGGCCGTGCGGTATGACACACTGGATTTGAACGACACCAAAGCACTGGTGGAAGGCGGTGAAGAGGAGGCCGTTTCCGCTGGCGTCAATTGGTATGTGAACGCCAATATGCGCTTCATGGCCGACTATATCCAAGTCATCAATCTGGATACGCTAAAAGATTCCACACCGACCACCCCCCTGCTGAAGGGCACCTCCTTCGTATTCAATCATGAAAACCCGAGTGCGTTCGTGGCGCGCGCGCAGGTGTTCTGGTAAGAAAATTCATACAGGTTCCTTCTAACGCAGTTTGTTCCCTGCAAGCCTCCGCCCCCGGTGGGACATCCGCCGGGGGCGTTTCTTTATTAACAATACGGGCCGAATTCTTCGAGAATCGCCCCCGCACCTCTCGACAGCAGATCCTCGGCCAGACTCCGGCCCAGCAGTTCCAACTCATCTACCGGGCCGCTGATCTCACCCCGGATGATTTCAGTGCCATCAGGACGGCCCACCAGGGCGCGTAAAATCAATTGTGGGCCGTGTAATGACGCATGGCCGGCAATGGGCACCTGACAACCGCCGCCCAACCCCCGATTGAGCGCCCGTTCGGCCAGCACACAGGTCAAAGTGTCGGTATCATTCAGGGGCGTGATCAATTCCAATACACGCGCATCATTGCTGCGACACTGAATGCCGATGGCGCCCTGGCCAATCGCCGGCAGCATGGTTTCGACAGGCAAATGCTGGCGCACATGCCCCTCCAGCCCCAGCCGTTTGACGCCGGCAGCGGCAAGTACGATGGCGTCGTATTCACCAGCCTCCAGTTTCTTGACGCGCGTGCCGATGTTGCCGCGCAAGGACAGTACTTTCACGTCATCGCGCCAGGCCTTGAGTTGACACTGCCGGCGCAGGCTGGCGGTGCCCACGCGCGCACCGTGTGGCAAGGCGTCGAGATCGGCGTGATGAATTGACAGGAGTACATCGCGCACGTCCTCCCGTTTAAGCATCACCGGCACCGCGAGGCCGGCGGGTATCTCCACGGTCACGTCTTTCATTGAATGCACGGCGATGTCGGCACGGCGACCAAGCAGACTGTCCTCCAGCTCTTTGGTGAACAGACCCTTGCCGCCGACTGCAGCCAGCGGGCTGTTGAGAATTTTATCGCCGCGCGTCCGCATGCCGATGATCTGCACATCCAGCCAGGGATGGTGCGCCAGTAGCGCATCGCGCACATGTGTCGCCTGCCAGAGGGCCAGCGGGCTCTTGCGGGTGGCGATGGCGAGCGATGTCAAGGGAGACACGGGCGGTTATACTGCAGCGATGGTCCGCCTATGCTACGCGGCCCGGAGTGAATAGCGCAAACCGTGCATGGCGATGTAAAGAGACTCACGGAAATGTCCATCAAACTGGCGGTCGTCATGGATCCCCTGCCGGGGATCCACATCGAGAAGGACACCACCTTCGCGCTGATGCTGGCGGCGCAGGCACGCGGCTATGCGCTGTCCTATCTGGAGTTGAACGATTTGCTGCTGCGCGACGGCGAGGCGCTCGGCCGGGCGCGAGGCGTGGAAGTGCGCGATGATGCACAGGACTGGTACGCGCTGGGGGCTTCGGCCATGCGACCGCTCGCCGAGTTCGATGGCATCCTCATGCGCAAGGATCCGCCATTCAACATGGAATACATCTACGCCACCTATCTGCTGGAGCAGGCGGAGCGGCGTGGCGCGCTGGTGGTCAACCGCCCGCAATCATTGCGCGACGCGAACGAAAAACTGTTCACCGCCTGGTTTCCGCAATGCTGCCCGCCGACACTGGTCAGCCGCGAGGACGACGTATTGCGCGCCTTCGTGGAGGAGCATCACGAAGTGGTGCTGAAGCCCCTCGACGGCATGGGCGGTGTCTCCATCTTCCGCGTGCACCTGGGTGACGCCAATCTGAGCGTGATCCTCGAGGCCATGACCGATCACGGCCGCAAATTTGTCATGGCGCAACGCTATCTGCATGACATCGCCCAAGGCGACAAACGCATCCTGATGATCGATGGCGAGCCGGTGGAGTACGCGCTGGCGCGCATCCCGGCCGCCGGTGAAACCCGCGGCAACCTGGCCGCCGGCGGTCGCGGCGAGGGCCGGCCCTTGAGTGAGCGCGATCGCTGGATCGCCGCGCAGGTGGGGCCGGTGTTGCGCGAGCGCGGCCTGCTGTTCGTGGGGCTGGACGTGATCGGAGACTATCTGACCGAGATCAACGTCACCAGCCCGACCTGCGTACGCGAACTTGAAGCGATTTACGGAATCGACATCAAGGGGCGGGTGTTGGACGCGATCGAACGGCGCTTGGGCGCACGCCGGTAATGTCCCCCGTACGCGCGCGCCACCACGGGTGAGCCCATTCGGAGTTATAATGCAGGTGTCGGGATAAAGAGGGATTCCTATTTGTCCGCAGTCAGCGCTGCTCCAATGATAACGCCGGGTGACCGTCTGGGTCTCACCCTCTGTCTGGCCTTACTTCTGCATGCGATGTTTGTTTTTGGCGTCGCCTTCAAGCCGGCGGCGGGCAAAACCACGCGCTACAACATGATGGAGATCGTGCTGGTGCAGAGCCGCTCCGAGACGCCACCCCCGGACGCCGATCGACTGGCCCAAGCCAATCATCTCGGCGGTGGAGAATCGGAAGAAAACGCCCGTCCCGCCACGCCGTTTCGCGCCGTGCTGCCCGCCACCTTTGGCCCCCTCCCGCCGGCATCAGCGGCGTCCCCCGTCCGCGTGATCAGCACCAAGCCGCTGACTCCGCCTGCGCACATATCACCGCCGCCGACATTCGCAACTGCACATGAACTCATTGCCGAGGTTCCAGCACCGCAGCCGGTGAGTCCGACGAAACCGAAGCTGAAACCAATTAAAAAGATCGAAAAGACCACTCAGGAAGAAATAACCCGGGAAGTCGCACAAGAGAAAAAGCCGGTGGAGGAACAAACCGTCGCACAAGCGTCACCGCCTGCACCCGTGCCGACGGCGGCGACCCTCGTGGCGAGGAGCTTCGCCATCGCCAGCCTCGATGCGGAGATCGAGGAACGCGAAAATGCCATCGCCAAGCGCCCGCGGCGCAAGTTCATTTCCGCCAGCACGCGTGAATACAAATATGCCGCCTATATGGAGGCCTGGCGCGCCAAGGTCGAACGCGTGGGCAACCTCAACTATCCGGACGAGGCCCGGCGCAAAAAACTTTCCGGCAGCCTGATCCTGGATGTCGCGTTGAACTCGGACGGCTCCATCAATGAAATCAGCGTGCGGCGCCCCTCCGGCCAGGCCGTGCTCGACGACGCCGCAATCCGTATCGTCAGAATGGCCGCACCCTACGCGCCGTTCCCGGAGGATTTCGTCAAGGAAGTCGACATCCTGCACATCACCCGAACCTGGCAGTTCCAGAGCAGCGAGCATTTTGCCGCGCAGTGACAACTCATTTTGCGTGAGACTGGACAAGCTGCGCGCAATGGCGCGGCGCCCGCTGTCAGCGAAATGGTGGGGGTAAAAATAACGATAAAGAACAATCAACTGTCCGGCCGCTTGAGAATTGTCGACTTCGCGCCGATACTTATTACATGGAAGCGTTGAATTTGACCAACCAATTTTTGATTGCCATGCCGACGCTGGCGGACCCGAATTTCAGCCAGACCGTGACGTATATCTGCGCCCATAGTGAAGAGGGCGCCATGGGCATTGTCATCAACCGGCCGATGAACATCGCTCTGGGCGAAGTTTTCTCACAGATGAAAATGGCGACCGCCGATCCACAAATCAACAGCCGGCTGGTGTTCAACGGGGGGCCGGTGCAGCCTGATCGTGGTTTCGTGCTGCATCGTCCCATGGGGACATGGAGTTCCAATTTACAAGTCAGCACGGAGATTGGCGTTGCCACCTCGCGCGATATTCTGGAGGCCATCTCCAAGGGCGAGGGGCCGGCGGATGCGCTGGTGGCGTTGGGCTATGCCGGTTGGGGTGCGGGTCAGTTGGAACGCGAAATGCTGGACAACTCCTGGCTCAGCGCGCCGGCAAACCAGGACATATTATTCCGCCTGTCGCCTGAGGATCGCTGGCAGGCCGCCGTCGCCCTGCTCGGCATACGGGCCGATAGTTTATCCACCGAGGCCGGCCATGCATGAATGGGGCGGTATTAACAGTCATGGGCTTCGACTACGGTACGCGGCGCATCGGCGTGGCAGTGGGGCAGACCCTGACGCGAACGGCGAGCCCGCTGCGCAGCGTTCCCGTGCACGCCCGGCGCCCTGATTGGGATCGGATCACGGCATGGGTGAGTGAATATCAGCCGCAGAAGTTTATTGTGGGCCTGCCCCTGAGTCACGATGAACGCCCGCATCCCCTGACCGATCAAGTCAAACGCTTCAGCCGCCAGCTTACGGATCGCTTCCGCTTGCCCGTGGAATTCATTGATGAGCGCCTGTCGTCGCATGAGGCGGTGGGCGCTGCCGCGGACATCGACGCCGAAGCGGCGCGGATCATCCTGGAGTCGTGGCTGCGGGAACACGACGCCCGCTCGCCCGCATCTTCCGCGCACACATGAAGCGGGTAAAGACCGCGCCGGAAGATCGAGATGTCCCGAAGATGCTGACCGGCATGGCTGCAGATCTGCGCGCATTTCTGAAATCCAACGGTCGGCACCCCGTCGCGGTCATCGGCGTGCGCACCGGCGGGGTGTGGATCGCCGATGCCCTGCGGCGTCATCTCAATATCCACGAACCGCCAGGCGCGCTGAACATTGCCTATCACCGCGACGATTTCGAGCGCGTGGGGATCCATCCCACCGTCGAGCCCTCCAATTTGCCCTTCACGATCACCGACCGTCACATCCTGCTGGTGGACGACATCCTTTACACCGGCCGCACCGTGCGCGCGGCCCTGAACGAGATCTTCGATTATGGTCGGCCGGCCAGCGTGACGCTCGCCGTACTGGTGGATCGCGGCGGACGGGAACTGCCCATCCGGGCGGATATCGCAGGCATGTCGTTATCACTCAAGCCCAGGGAACATGTTAAACTGCTTGGCCCAGACCCACTGCGATTGAGTCTGATGAAGAGTACCAAGACGGCATGAAGAAGGAACGCGACCTCCAGATCAATGCCCACGGCCGTCTCCAGCATTTTTTAACCATCGAAGGTTTGCCTCGCGAACTGCTGATCGAGATCCTGGATCGGGCGGAAGGTTTTGCCGGTATCGGCGGACGGGCGGTGAAGAAAGTTCCCCTCCTGCGCGGCAAGACCATAGTCAACCTGTTCTTCGAACCCAGTACGCGCACGCGCACCACCTTCGAGCTGGCGGCCAAGCGCCTGTCCGCCGACGTGCTGAACCTCAACATCGAGAGTTCCTCGGCCAAAAAGGGCGAGACGCTGCTGGACACGCTGCGTAATCTGGAGGCCATGCACTGCGACATGTTCGTGGTGCGGCATCACCTGAGCGGGGCCGCCCATTTCATCGCCCGTCACGTAACGCCGCACATCAGTGTCATCAATGGCGGCGATGGGCGGCATGCACATCCAACGCAGGCGATGCTCGACGCCTATACCATCCGCCGCCACAAGCGCGACTTCACGCGGCTCAAGGTCGCCGTCGTCGGCGATATCTTGCACTCGCGCGTCGCGCGATCAGAAATTCACGCGCTCAAAACACTGGGTGTGCCGGAAGTACGCGTCGTTGGTCCGCGCACGCTGATCCCCGCCGGCGTCGAGACGCTCGGTGTGCGCGTGTTCCATGACATCGAGACGGGCTTGCGCGATGTCGACGTGATCGTGATGCTGCGGTTGCAGACCGAGCGCATGCGCGGGGCGCTGCTACCTGGCGCCGCGGAATACTTCCATCTGTATGGCTTGACGCCGGCACGGTTGAAGCTCGCCCATCCGGACGCCATTGTCATGCACCCGGGGCCCATCAACCGCGGGGTGGAAATCGATTCGCAGGTGGCCGACGGTGTCCGCTCGGTAATCCTGCAACAGGTCAGCCATGGTATTGCCGTGCGCATGGCGGTGATGGCGATGACCGCCGGCAGCCAGGCGAACTAACGTGAACCTGCACATCAAAAATGGCCGTATTATCGACCCCGCCAACGAGATCGACGCGGTGGCGGATCTGTACATCGCCGACGGACGGATCGCCGCCGTTGGCCGTGCACCGCGGGATTTCCGCGCTGCGGAGGTCATCGACGCGAAGAAATTCATCGTCTCCCCCGGCTGGGTGGATTTGAGCGCTCGCCTGCGCGAACCGGGCCAGGATCAGAAAGCCACCATCGCTGGCGAAACCCGGGCGGCCGCGGCCGGCGGCGTGACCACGTTGTGCTGTCCGCCCGATACCCGCCCGGTAATTGACACACCGGCGGTGGTGGAACTCATCCACCAGCGGGCGGCCCAGTCGGGCCGAGCGCGCGTGGTCTGCCTGGGCGCGCTCACCCAAGAACTCAAGGGTGAAGTGCTGGCGGCCATGCACAGCCTGAAACGAGCCGGCTGTGTGGGTGTCAGCAATGCCATGGCGCCGATGGTCAATACCGAGGTGTTGCGCCGGGCATTGGAATACGCCCGCACCTGTGACCTGACCGTGTTCCTGCATGCGGAGGACGCCTGGCTGGCCGGACAAGGGTGCATCCATGAAGGCGCGTTCAGCACCCGGTTGGGCCTGCCGGGCATTCCCGAAACCGCCGAGACCGTGGCGGTTGCCCGCGATCTGCTCTTGATCGAACATACCGGCGCCCGTGCTCATTTCTGCCGTTTGTCCACCGCCCGCGCCGCCATGCTGGTGGCCGAGGCCATGCGTCGCGGTCTGCCGGTCACCACCGATGTGAGCGTGCAGCACTTGTTCCACACCGACGCCGAGACCGCGGGGTTTAACAGTGCTTATCACGTGCGGCCGCCGTTTCGATCCCCGCTTGACCGCGATGGCTTGCGCAAGGCGTTGCGGGCGGGTGTGATCAGCGCCGTCTGCTCGGATCACCAACCCCAGGATCAAGATGCGCAGCGCCAGCCCTTTGCGGCCACCGAACCGGGCATCTCGGCGTTGGAGACCTGGCTGCCGTTGATGCTGCGGCTGGTTCGCGACAAGGTCCTCGACCTTCCCGCTGCCGTCGCCGCCTGTACCATCAAGCCGGCGCGGATATTGGGCTCCCCCGCCGGAACACTGACGGCGGGTGCCAGTGCGGATGTGTGTATTTTTGATCCACAGGAGGACTGGGTTGTCGCGGAGGACACCTTGCTCAGCACGGGAAAAAATACCCCGCTTCTCGGCGAGCACGTGCAGGGCCGGGTACGTGTAACCCTGCTGGGCGGAAAGGTGATCCATCGCGCAGCCCGTTCATCGCCATCCCGATCATGGCGGCGATCCGCACGAAAACGACCTTCCGGGGAATAACGCGCTTCAAAAGTTCGAAGTGCTCAGGGATCGCCCACTTGGACGGCGTAACCGTGCCCGAGAAAATCCCGACCCACCAGCATTTTCTCGGCGAAGGCGCTGCGATCATTGAGATTGACCAAGAGGCGTTCCTTGCGTCCATGGAAGATCAGCGTCAAGTAAACGTGATAACGCCACTCGCGGCAATCGCCGGTGCGCACGCTTTTGACATCGGATACCGTTGAGTCCAAGGTCACCGATTCATCCTTTTCATTGACCAACGTGAAGTGGATTGGTTTGCCGATGTCACGTCGCGGATGGGACTCATCGGCCCCGTTCACTGTAATGTCGCGGGCATTGATGGAGGAGATTGCCGCGCCGGTATCCAGCCTCGCCACGAATGTGATTGGTCCCTCGGCGATGACAAAGGGTTCTGTCGCATGGATGACATGGCCGCCGCGCAAAAGATATCCGGCCCATACGCCGATGCCGAGGGTCAGACTCAAGGCGACAAGGAGAGATCGAGATGGGGACAAGCAGAAACCTCAATTCAATGAATGGCGCGGCAATCTGGAGCGTGGTTGAGGACCATTGTAAGGGAAGTTTGCTTTTCCAGTTAATCTTGGCCGGTAAAATTCTTGGCTTCCCGGACGGGCCGCAACCCAACCGTTTGTTTAAAGGTGCCATTCCGCGGGCCGTTTACCCAAGGACGCGTATGGATTATCTTTGCACCCCTCCGACAAGGCACCACCATAACGATTAACAGCCACCGTGAACACCGCCCGTATACGCCTGTTGCAAAATATGCCGATCTTTGGCGGCATTAACGCCGACATTCTGAGCTACTTGTTGCAATTTACCCGCATCGTCAAGCAACCTGCGGGCGCCTATTACTTCCGCGAGCGGGATCCGGGCGATTCCATGTTTGTATTGGAAGAAGGCGAGATCGACATCGTCAAGAGCTGGAAGGACAGCACTTATCTATTGCGCAAACTGGGCGTCGGCGATTGTTTCGGAATTCTGACTCTGCTCGATTTGGGGCCCCGCAGCGGTTCAGCGATTGCCCGCCAACCGTGTTCGGCAATCGAAATCTCCAGCGCCAACATGTATGAGATTTACAAGAAGGATCCGGAACAGTACACGCTACTGCTGATGAATCTGGGCCGGGAAGTCAGTCGCCGGTTACGCGAGGCCGATACGCAATTGTTCAAGACGCTGGTGGAGCCGGAAAGCGCGGTTCGTGACTGGATTGCGGCAGATCGTTACATTGACCCCGTGGATACGCCTTTATAGAGCTTTTAACCCGGTAATTCAGCGGTAGTATTATCGAGGCCGTATCCCTCTATGTCGCCGTCCGCCGACAAATCTACAGATTCCCCCTTATTTTTGTTCAACCGTCGCTACAATCTTATAGCCAATGTATTCAAGTAATCACTTGTTAATAAATGATTTTTTATTGCCAATTGAGTGCCGAAGACCACAAAACTCAAGAACTGGCATGACCAGTGCACAGTAACCAATCAGAGAAAGGGCACACACGGCCGATGGCTTATTTTAAAGAGGCGGTTATGAACCACAAGGCAACATTGCAATTGGTCATTGATAACAGCCGCCGCTCAAAACGGGAGCGTGTGTTGCAACCTGCCGATTTGGAATACTTCGATACCGTGATTGAACGCGCCCGCGGACAGTTGCTGGACGATCTGGCCTACTATCAAGGGCGGATTTTCGATCTGAAGCAAATGGATCCACACAATCGGACGGGCCTAATGACGCTTTATCGCGCCCATGAATTCCACCTGCGCCGCCTGCTCGGCATGCTGTGCGAGCCATCGGCGGCCATTCACTGAGGAAACGATGTAATCGCTGTTCCCTTCTCGTTGGGATTTGAGCCCGCCACTTCGGCGGGCTTTTTTTCGAACGATTATCGCTGTCGCCAGCGCACCAGCGAAGGTGCAAAGAAACGCATCAGCAATATCACCAGGGCAAGCAGGCCCAGCAACCCCAGTAATCCAGGCGACAGTACGTCTCGCAGGTTGTGGATCTGCGCCAGTTCTGTCCCGGCGCTGACCAGGATGAACATGACTGGCAGCAAGCCGATGAGACTGACCGCGCAAAATGTGAAGACATCCATAGATGTCAGGCCCATGACCAGGTTGAGAATCCAGAACGGAAACGCGATCAAACGCATGGTCAGTAAAAAAACCCAACCCTCCTGCCGGAAGCCGGCATCCAGCCTCTGGTAATGATGTGCCAGGCGGACGCGCACCCAGTCGCGCAGCCAGTAGCGGGCGCTCAGAAAAGCGATGGTGGCACCGGCAGCTGCGGAGGACATGACGGTAAGCAAACCCACCCACCGGCCGAATAAAGCGCCTGCCAGCAGCGCCAGCACACCCGCGAACGGCAACGAGGCACCGGTGAGGACGATGAATAGCAGTATATAGCCGCCAATGGTCAGCCAGGGATGGCTGGCATAGAACATTTGCCATTCATACAGCCGTGCCTGCAGCGCTTCCAGGCGCAGCACTTGGCCCAGGTCAAAATACCAAGCCGATCCCCAAATCAGGAGCAACCCACATAACACCAGGAGACGTTTGCACATTGTCAGCATTCTATTTTGATCGTTCTTCGGGATTGGATCATTTACCGTCATGAATGAGCCAGGATTTGTATACTCCATCCCTCGTTCCCATCCCGGCGAAATCGAAAAGATTTTTATCGGCAAGATGCGATGGATTGACAGTCTGCAATGCAGAAAAAATATTGTTCAAACGCCCCGGCCATTTCTTTTCCCATTCCTGCAGCATGGATTTGATTTGCCGGCGTTGCAGGTTTTCCTGGCTGCCGCAAAGATTGCAGGGAATAATCGGAAAGCCTTGCAGTACGGCATATGTTTCAATGTCTCTTTCCGGGCAGTAGGCCAGCGGCCGGATGACAATATGCGCGCCGTCATCGGAGAGCAGCTTCGGCGGCATGGCCTTCATCCGCCCGCCGAAGAACAGGTTGAGAAACAGCGTCTCAATGATATCGTCGCGATGATGGCCCAGCGCGATCTTGGTCATGCCGGAGGACTTGGCATGCCGGTAGAGGATGCCGCGCCGCAGCCGGGAACATAACCCGCAGGTGGTCTTACCCTCCGGCACTACACGTTTGACGATGCTATAGGTGTCCTCATTCAAAATGTGATAAGGCACGCCGCGGGCGGACAGATAATCGGGCAACACGTGTACCGGAAATCCCGGCTGCTTCTGGTCCAGATTGACGGCAATGAGTTCGAAATCCACCGGTGCACTGCGCTGAAGGCTGAGCAGGATGTCCAGCAGCGTGTAGGAATCCTTGCCTCCGGACATGCAGACCATGACCCGATCTCCGGGCTCGATCATCTGGTAGTCCTCGATGGCGCGTCCCACAAAGCGCCGCAGGCGTTTGGCCAGCTTGTTTAATTCAAGCCGGTCTTTCCTGTCGTCGCGCGAAGATGGAATTGAGGAGGCGTGCATAAACCGGAAAAACTATACTCGGAGCAGGAGACCGCCACAATCCGACCTCAAAATATCAACGGGATTTCAAAGGGTAAATATCGGGGATGGCCGGTGCAATCGTGAGTCTGAACGATTATTATGCCGCGACACGCTCACCTGACTGACGCAGTCGGTGGGTAAAATCTCCCCTGACGTCAATTGCGTTGCGAACACCCCGGTGCGGTCATGAACGCCACACGCGCAGTGCATGGCAATACCCGCCGAACCGCGGCTTGCACCTCAATATTCGTCAATCGCCCAACCCCCTTACGGGAAGCAGCACGCCCCCCCTAGCGGGTCACGGCGCAGTAAGCGCGCTGAGATTTCCAAGGTCAACGCGCGATGTCGAGATCGCCGATCAGCGTGGTGGCGCGAATCGACCCTCTGCTTCAGGCGGTTCCGCACCCGGCG
>Ga0335077_10000087_pt1 | contig 89853 bp, 75 predicted proteins | sample Lox_Sample_31_FD_207151 | JGI IMG/M metagenome (GOLD analysis project Ga0335077, IMG submission 207151) | Soil microbial communities from Loxahatchee National Wildlife Refuge, Florida, United States - Lox_Sample_3.1 | ecosystem: Environmental > Terrestrial > Soil > Wetlands | place: USA... | reverse complement strand
GCATGAACTTGTAGACGACGGCAACCGACCAAGTCGTGCACGCATCCGCCTTCGGGCCCACGACATCGAGTGCCTGCATTTTGTGCATGCTTTGCTTTACAAGTCTTATGCGGATCCGCCACGTATCTGTGACCTGGCGCGGCGGGTGGGACTCAACCAGCAAAAGCTCAAATGCGGGTTCAAAGCCCTCTTCGGCGTTACGATCTTCGAGTTCGTGCAGGATCGGCGATTCGAAGTCGCAGCGGAGATGCTAAAGAATCGGGGCGCGTCGGTAACCGAAGCGGCGCTCGCAACCGGGTACGAATATCCGAGCAACTTTTCACTGGCGTTCAAGCGTCGCTACGGAGTGACCCCGCGACAAGTTCATAGAGGTCTGCGGGTTCTTCGCCAGCCATAATAAATCGTTCTCCCGTAATAGGCTTCGCCGGTAGACCGCAATTACCGTGGATGTCCGATGACCGGCGACCTTTCCGACACTACAGCCTTACTTTCAGTAGATGAAACAGGCCTTGACTCGGCGGTGCGTCGCCAGTACTCGGCGCGCACCCCCCTTTCGGCGGGCTACTACCAACGGACGCTCGGCGCTTTGGCAGGCGGCACGTCACGCCAGACCGCCCATTGGTTTCCGTATCCCGTAACGATGACGCACGGCCGCGGGTGCCGAATATGGGACGTGGATGGCAACGAGTACATCGATCTCATTAACAATTACACTTCACTCATTCACGGCCACGCCTATGAACCGGCGGTCCGTGTCATTAGCGACCGTGTTAGCAAGGGATTGGCATGGTCAGCGAACAACCTCGATCAGGTGCAACTGGCTGAAGAGATTGTTGGTCGGGTTGCCTCAGTTGACGCAGTACGCTTCACCAACTCCGGCAGTGAAGCAGCAGCGCTTGCGCTGCAAATCGTGCGAGCGGCTACCGGTCGAAGCAAGCTTCTAATGGCTCGTTCCGGATACCATGGCAGTATTCATGAATTTCAGCTGGGGTCCCTGAACCGGACCGGCCCATACACGCTGATTGCGAAATTCAACGATGTGGCCAGCTTTCGCGAACAGCTCGACCAACACGGCTCTGATATCGCGGGGGTTTTTCTCGAACCCATGTTGGGCGCCGGCGGCGTGCTTTGCGCGAAACCGGATTTCCTTCGGGCGGTCATTCAGGCAACCCATGCGGCGGGTGCGCTGCTCGTGCTTGACGAGGTGCAAACGTTCCGCATGGCGACTGGCGGCCTTCAGCAGGTGCTCGGGGTCACTCCGGACCTTACTATGTTCGGAAAGTTCGTTGGCGGCGGACTGCCTCTGGGCGCCGTGGGCGGACACCGTGACCTCATGGAGCTCTTTAAGCCGGAAAACCTCCGTGTCTATCATTCGGGCACCTTTAACGGAAATCCCATCGCCGCAGCGGCGGGCTATGTGACGGTGCACGACCTCACCTCCGAAAAGATCGGGTATATGGAACAGCTGGCCGGCCGTCTGCGTGCGGGGCTTCACAGCGCTGCCTCTCACTTTGGCATGCCCCTGACGGTAAATCAGCTCGGCTCGCTCCTGAATATCTTCTTCATGGAGTCCGCGCCAGAAACTGCTTGGACCCGTACCGATCAATCTACGATGCAGCGCTTTCATCTGGCTTCACTCAACCACGGAGTCTTCTTCGCGCATCGCGGCTTCTTGGTGCTTTCGACCGCCATGACTGAGGCGGACATTGACGAAGCACTCGCTCGACTACATGACGCGATGGCTGACGTCATAGCAGAACTTTGAGGTCAACGCGTGGTCGCTATCCGCGGTTTGGGGCCGCTGCTTGTAGGCTTGGCGCTCGTCACGTGTAGCTTACTCGCTGCAAATGCGCGTGCCAGCTCAGATCGGCGTATACAAGCAACACTCGACGCCGTGCGGACGCGGGGCGCATTGCCCGGCATCACGCTCGGAATACTGGTTCACGACGGGACACTAATGACATTCGCGTCGGGCGTAACGGACATGAGTTCGCAAATTCCGATGACCGGCGACGCCGTTATGCCAGTTGGCAGCATTGGTAAGCAGTTCTTTGCCGCCACCGCCCTCGCCCTAGAGCATGCCGGTAAGGTCGATCTGGATGCACGCATCGATCGTTGGTTTCGAAAGGACGAATGGTTCCAGCACGTGCAGAACGCACATCAATTAACTCTTCGCCTGCTGTTGATGCACCGTGGCGGGGTGGGCGATCATCGACCCAGCCCGAAGTTCGCAGCGGCACTCCGCGATGCGTTCGGGCGATCGCCATTTGATGCTGATTTTCGGATTGCGCCAGAGAAACTTGTTGACATGCTGCGCGACGAGCCACCTCTCTTCGCGGCCAATGGAGGATTTGCTTATTCTGAATCGGGATACTTGCTGGCCGGGATGGCGCTCGAGCGGGCCTGTCGATGCAAATACTATGACGAACTCCAGCACCGTCTGTTGCGCCCGTTGAAGTTGGACCATACCCATCCAGCAACGACACGCAAGGTGGCGGGTCTCGTGAACGGCTATACCAGTGCCAAACTTGTCGCGCTCGGATTCCCAATGGCCACCGTCCGAAATGGTGAAATGCTTTTTAGTCCAGCGACCGAGTGGACCGGAGGTGGCCTGTATTCGAACGTGACGGATCTGGTGCGCTGGAGCACAGTACTGTACGAAGGAAAGGCCCTCGCAACGCCATACGTCGACGAATTGCTCGCCGGACATATTGAGCCCCCTCCGGGCGGAGAAGCATACGGCCTCGGAGTCCGAGTGGCGAAGACGCCTCTGGGCACGTCATACGGCCATGCAGGTGAGTTTCCTGGTTACGTGTCCGTCGTCCTTTACTTCAGAGAGCTTGGTAGCTCGATTGCGATGCAAGCTAATACGTCAATGACGGACGCGCCGTTCATGATCGCCGCGGCCGTTGAACTGATGCAAATTGCGAGTGAGGCCTCACCATGAGGCTAATTACGTTTTCACGGCACGATACCCCAAGTGCAATGCGCGTGGGGGTAATGCTTGCTAAGGGGATTTTGGACGCCACGGGCGCTCAGGAGAGACTCGGGACCCAAAGTAGGACGTGCGCGAGCATGCTCTCGCTCATTCGTGGCGGCTCCACTGCGCTCTCTGAACTCGAAGACCTGGCCAGAAATCCAAATCCAGCTGACATTCTACCGGTCGAGGACTCGATACTTTCGTCGCCACTTCCACGACCAGAGCAGATACGATGCTTCTCGGCGTTTGAAGAGCACGTAATTCGGAGCTCGGAGGTCATGCTTAGGAAGATCGCGGAAGGCTCTGCAGATCCGGTACAGGCGCTTGCCGACCTGGCGAAGAAGCTACCGGTGAAGGTTCCAAAAATCTTCTATGAACGCCCGCTCTACTACAAGGGCAATCGCTTCTCGGTTGTCGGTCCGGATGTAGAGGTGAAGTGGCCCGAGTACTCACGAACTGTCGATTTCGAACTCGAGCTGGCTTGCGTTATCGGACGGCAGGGAAAGGATATCTCCGCAGAGAATGCGGGCCAGTACATCTTCGGTTATACGATTTGCAATGATCTTAGCGCTCGCGACGAGCAGGCCATCGAAATGCAGGCGCCGCTCGGACCTGCAAAGGGTAAGGACTTCGACGGTGGCCTATGCATGGGTCCTTGCATTGTAACGACGAACGAGTTTCGACGTGAGGACGCACAGATGATTGTTCGGGTCAACGGACAAGAATGGTCGCGCGGACATGCCCGGAATATGTACCACTCCTTTGAACGCATGATCGCCTATGTGAGTCGCTCAGAGACTATCTATCCAGGGGAGGTGTTTCTGTCAGGCTGCGTTGGGGGGGGATCCGGTGTCGAACTGCAACGGTTCGCGCAACGCGGCGATGTAATTGAATTCGAGATTACCGGCATTGGCAGATTGAGCAACCGCATTGTGTAAGTGCTCGACCGAAGGTTAATCGCATGGGACAACTGAATGGCAAGATCGCAATCATTACCGGCGCAGCAAGCGGTATTGGCCGCGCTACCGCAGAGCTGCTCCTTTCTCATGGAGCCCGCGTAGCACTGGTGGATAGAGACCTGGAAATGTTGGAGACGTTGCGCAATACCCTGAATACCGAGCATGCGATCTACGTCGCGGCGGACGTATCAGTCGCGGGCGAGGCAGAACGGTACGTTAGTAGGACCGTCAGTACATTTGGACGCATCGATGTGGCGGTGCTGAATGTCGGAATTGCGGGTGAGCTCACGTCCATTGCCGATAGCACAGTGGAGAACTTCGACCGCGTTATCGCAGTGAATGTTCGGGGTACATGGCTCGGGCTGCACTACGTCATCCCGGAGATGCGCAAGAGCGGGGGCGGTAGCATAGTCATTACCGCCTCAACAGCTGGCTTCAGGGCTGGCGCACCAAATCGCGCGCCCTACGTAACGAGCAAGCATGCCGTCGTTGGTTTGATGCGCAGCGCGGCGGCTGAAGTTGCAACAGCCAATATACGGGTCAATAGCGTGAGCCCCGGCGGCGTGGATACGCCGATGACAGCGTCGCTTAAAGATATCTTCGGCGAGGAAAAGGCCCGCAGCATGCTTAAGCAGTTCGAGAGCACGATCCCACTTAAGCGACTAGCCTCGCCTGCGGAAATCGCGGACGCAATTCTCTTCTTCGCCTCGGACCAAAGCCGTTACTGTACGGCTACCAATCTGATGGTAGACGGTGGACTGATGGGCTAAGCAGTGCGCGTGTTTATGGATGGTAGGGCCTGCAACATGCTGGGCCCTCTCACGATGCGCCCCCTCTTCAAGACGAATCGGTGATTTCGCGGATCACTTACAGCCTCGATGTCTTCCAACGGATCCCCTGTAATTACGAGCAGATCGGCGACGCAACCGGCTCGGACGCGACCGTGGTCAGGCAGGCGGAGCAAATCCGCCGCCACGCTCGTCGAGGCGCGTAGTACATCGAGCGGTTCCATGCCGACCTCAACCATGTACTTCAGCTCGCCCACATTGGCTCCATGGTGGTTGAACGGCGTGCCCGCATCGGTGCCCATGGCGATGCGGCCACCCGCTCTGTAATAGCGTCGCACCGACTCCCATTGCATTTGACGATACTCATCGACTCGTTCCCGCACGTACGCTGGCATGCGCTCGACTTTGTCCGCGGTGGCGCAGCCCATTGCGGATAGCGTCGGCACAAGTACCGTGCCGCAAGTGCGCATCACCGAGATGATCTCATCCGTGATCTGAAATCCGTGCTCGATGGACGTGACACCCGCTTTCACAGCCTGAAGAATACCGGGCGCACCCGTCGCATGGCAGGCGACGGTCTTGCCCAGCCGTGACGCCTCAATAACGACGGCGCGCGTCTCCTCCTCGCTCTGATGACACGCCAGTGGATGTACGCCGGGAGTCATGACACCCCCGCTGATCATGAACTTGATAATGTCTGCACCTGCCTTCACATTGGTTCGTACGGCCTTAGTGCACTCATCAGCGCCGTCTGCTTCGATGCCAACGAACCATCCGTGGCCGCCCGAGATACAGATCATCTTGCCCGCACATAGGATGGTAGGCCCACTATGTCTCCCGGCAAGAATAGCGTCGCGAACCGCGAGTTCGGCATATTCGTGGCCGCCGAGGTCACGTACCGTGGTAACCCCGCCGAGTAGAGTCGCCTGAGCGTGCGCGAGAGCGCGCAGCGGAAAATCCGCGGCTCTTAACTCTCGTAGAAGCGATATAGGGTTCGCTTCCCCGCCGAAGCATAGATGCACGTGGCAGTCGATGAGGCCTGGGAGAAGCGTTGCTCCCGTGATGTCTATGCGCTCATCGGTGAATCCCTGAAAAGTCTGCGCGGGCGCGACCTCTACTATGCGGTCATCTTCAATGAGTACCGAATGCGAAGCACAAAGAGCATTCTCTCCATCGAAGACCTGTCCGTTGCACAGCAGTCGCCGCATTTATTGACCCGACCCAGCCGCTCTTGCATATCGTATGCGCCAGGGCGTTCTTGAGTCAGGAGTATACGCGGGGTTCTTCCGAAGGCATATGTAAATGCTAGCGGTCGAATAGGTGCACGCCTTGTGCGCGTCTAGAGTGCAAACGTCGTGCAATGACGTGGCGTACCCCTGCAGTCGCACAGATAACGGAGGATTGCATGTCCATGGCGATCGCACCCACCATTGAGGAGATCCGGGCGGCTCATGCAAACCTCGGTCACACAATCCGTCGAACCCCCGTAATCGAGATGCCGGTACGGGAGTGCGATGCCAACTGGACGTCCAGCTCCCAAGCGCTTCTGAAACTAGAGCTGATGCAGCTCACCGGTACCTTCAAAGCGAGGGCCGCACTCAACGGGATCATGGGATTAACCGCAGACCAGCGAGCGAAAGGAGTTACCGCAGTGAGCGCAGGAAATCATGCGGTCGCGGTTGCGTTTGCGGCAATGTCGCTAGGTGTTTCGGCGAAGCTGGTCATGCTTAAGACCGCGAATCCTCTGCGTGTCGAGCTAACTCGAGGCTTTGGAGCAGAAATAGAATTCGCAGAAGACGGCAAGAGCGCGTTCGCCAGAGTGCAGCAGATTGAAGCTGAGGAAGGTCGGTACTTCGTGCACCCGTTCGAGGGGCGCGGTCCGGTTACAGGAACGGCGACATTAGGTTGGGAGTGGTTTGAACAATGCGGTGCCATGGACGCTGTCGTGATTGCATGCGGCGGCGGCGGGCTGCTGGCTGGAGTCGCATGTGCGATGAAGCAGCTAGCACCGAGCACTCGAGTCTTCGGCGTCGAGCCGACGGGCGCGAATGGGATGTTTCGCAGCTTCCAGGAGGACAGACCAGTGACACTTCAGTCCGTGTCTACGATCGCGGACTCACTCGCTCCGCCGATGACGACCCCGTACACATTTTCTGTCTGCAAGCGATACGTCGAACGCATCATCCTAGTCGACGATGAGGCGATACGCGATGCGATGAAGATTCTCCTGTACAGAGCCAAGTTGGCGGTCGAGCCCGCAGGGGCGGTCGCACTTGCTGGCGTCCTCACCGGTTTGCGCGAGCCGCTGCAAGCCCTGCGCCGCATCGGCATACTGGTCTGTGGATCGAATATCGATGCTCGCACGTACTGTTCGCATATCAATCGTTAGTGCGGGTTTCGAGCCCGCTCAATTCTCCAAATCATGACTGCGGAGTTCTACGGGTTGCAAGACTACGCTCGCCCAATCAGACACGAGCGGAAATGCAAGCATGGGATTGAAGCCAAGACCTGAATCGCCCCAGATCCCAGTTTCACGGCCGCTTGGTCCATGGCTAGCGTTCGGCAACGAAGACCGAAAACGGAGGCTGTATGAATAGGTCGAACGATCGAATACTGACCACTCACGTCGGTAGCCTGGTTCGACCGGATGACCTCGTCGAATTCCTGCGACTCCAGGACGAGGGCAAGACGTTCGATGAGCGCAGTTTCCAGAATTGTCTCCTTCGGTCCGTTAGCCAAGTCGTAGATCGCCAAATCGCTACCGGCCTGGACATCATCAACGATGGTGAGTTCGGCAAGACGATCAGTTGGTCGCGCTATGTACTCGAGCGCATGACCGGGTTTGAACAGCGTGACGCGCGATCAGGTGATCACGGTATGCCACCGGCCAGTATCGGGAAGGATCATCGAGACTTCCCTGAATTCTATAGGGAATACGACGCAACGCAGGGTTTTACTAGACTCAAGGGTTGGGCCGTGACCGGCCCCATCAAGTACACAGGTCTGCCGGCGCTGCGTCGAGATATCGAGGATCTAAAGGCGGCGGCGGCGGACAGTTCTGGCGAAATCTTTATGACGGCCGTGGCCCCAGGTAGCGTGGCCCCCGACAGAATCGATGAATACTACAAGACCGACGAAGACTACTTGATTGCGGTGGCTGACGCCTTGAGAGAAGAGTACAAGGCGATCGTTAATGCAGGGTTCATTCTCCAGGTCGATGATGCTTACTTTGCATTGACATATGAAACAATGGTGCCCCCCGGAACGCTTGCAGACTATCGAGCGTGGGCGGAACTTCGTGTTACGGTGCTAAACCGAGCGCTTCGGGACATACCCGCGGAGCGAAGCCGGTATCACGTTTGCTGGGGCAGCTGGAACGGTCCTCACGCCTCCGACGTGCCTCTTAAGGACATCGTTGACCTCGTACTCAAGGTGAGAGTTGGTGGCTACTCGCTCGAGATGGCGAATCCTCGTCACGAGCACGAATGGAGAGTCTGGGAAAAGGCGAAGTTGCCTGAGGGGAAGGTGCTCCTTCCTGGCGTTGTTAGCCATTCGACCAATGTCGTTGAGCATCCGGAATTGGTCGCGGAGCGGATCACCAGACTCGCGCGCCTCGTTGGTCGAGAAAATGTGATTGCAAGTACAGACTGTGGCTTCGCCCAGGGGCCGTTTGTGCGACGTGTGCACCCGACCATCATGTGGGCGAAGCTCTCGGCCCTGGTCCAGGGAGCGCGACTTGCCTCAGAGTTCCTTTGGTGAAATAGGTGCTGCGGTTCAGCCCTCCACGACACTGCATCGATTTGCGAAGGACGACGAGGGTCTCCTCACGAGGATGGGCATGTAGATTGCCTCTGATGTACTCAAGGTAGACCGCCATCCATGACCCCTTGCGTCATTTCTCGGTAGCGCAATGGTTACGAAACAAATTCCGGAGGATCGGAGCTAGGCTTTCTGAGCTCCCAGAGTACCGTGCGGTCGATATCTGTCAGGGTACGCAACCCCATGAGCGCCATGGTGCGATCGATCTCGTCACAGAGGATCGTCAGTGCTCGTGATGCGCCCGCGTGCCCTCCGGCGGCCACGCCATAAGCGGTTGCGCGCCCTAGAAACACCGCCCGTGCTCCGAGCGACAAGGCTTTGACGATGTCCGTGCCGCGGCGAAAGCCACTATCACAGAACACGGTGGTGCGGGAGCCAACGCAATCCACGATCCGACGCAGTGCTTCCAACGAAGGTACCGTGCCATCGAGCTGCCGGCCGCCGTGGTTCGAAACAACAATACCGTCGGCGCCGTGCCCAACCGACTCGACGGCATCTTTAGGGGAGGTGAGGCCCTTAATGATCAGAGGCCCCGACCACTGCGAGCGGACCCAATCAATGTCCTTCCAGGTCACCGTCGGATCGAGTTGCGTTTCCATATATGCGGTGAGTGCCTGTGGGCTAGCATGCTCAGCCATGGAACCCACGAGGTTCTCCGGCCGCGGAGGACCATGACGCGCCAGTTCCAGTAACCAGCTTACGCGTCGCAGTAAGTCGAGCATGTTGCGAGGCGTCAGTTTCAATGGAACGGTTAGCCCGTTTCGCGGATCACGTTCGCGTTTGCCGGCCACTGGACAATCGACCGAGAGCACCAAGGCTCGGTAGCCAGCGCTACGCGCTCGGTTCATCAGGTCTTGCGTGAGCTTACGATCGCGCAGCACAAAGAGCTGAAACCACAGGTGCGCACGCGTATTGGCAGCCACCTCCTCAATGCTCACCGTCGCCACCGTGCTCATCGTGAACGGGATTCCACAGTCATGCGCGGCACGTGCCAGATACAAGTCGGCGCGCGCCCGCGCCAGTCCCATCATGCCCGTCGGCGATATCACGAGTGGCGCATTGTATGTCTGGCCAAACAGCCGCACAGTACGGTCCCGCTGGCCGACGTTGACGGGGAATCGCGGAACGAGGCCCCAATTGTCAAACTGAGCGCGGTTACTGCGCAGAGTCCATTCATCTTCGGCTCCGCCGTCGATGAAATCGAACACCGCCCTCGGCAGCCGCTTGCGCGCGAGAGAGCGTAGATCATCGATGTTGAGAGCAGCGTCGATCTTGGAATGACTTGTCATCGATTTGTCTTGGTTCGACATTACTGGAGGGATCACGTCACGCCGCGGCACTTAAACCTAACCAGCTTCGGCACTGCCGAGATGGTTGCACGAATCTTGTGCTGCATGCGCAAGGGGTGCCGGACGCCGCCTCACGACCCTACTCTAGCGCGGCTTGAGCTGTAATTAAATTGACCGCCTGGTCGGCCTATGAAATTATTACCGGCGCAGTTTCCGCACATGGCCCAAACGCGACCGATGAGCTCGACCCCTCGGGAACTGGACGAGAAGTACGACCGCCAGGTCGGTCGTTTGTACCTGAATGGCACACAAGCGCTCGTTCGGCTCTTACTCTTGCAGAAGTGGCGCGATACCGCTGCCGGGCTCAATACACGAGGGTTCGTCTCGGGCTATCGCGGCTCCCCCTTGGGTGGCTTCGATCGTGAGTTGTGGCGTGCTCAGTCACACCTTGATCGGCAGGGCATCCAGTTCTGGCCGGGCATCAACGAAGATCTCGCGGCCACGGCCGTCTGGGGCACGCAGATGCTGGGATTGCATAGGGATGCGTCCTGCGACGGCGTGTTCGCGATGTGGTACGGGAAAGGCGCAGGGCTCGACCGATGTGGAGACGCCATCCGGCATGCCAATGCCTCCGGTGTCCATCGGCGGGGCGGAGTGTTGGCGGTGGTCGGGGATGACCATGCTCAGAAGTCCTCCACTCAGCCGTACTTCTGCGAACCTACCTTTGCGGACTTGCTCGTTCCGGTGTTGTATCCCTCAACGATCGCCGAGTTGCTGGAGTACGGCTTGCTCGGTTGGGCCCTATCGCGCTTCAGCGGCACGTGGGTGGGACTGAAAGCGCTCGCGGAATTGCTTGACTGCTCGAGTTCTTTCGAGGAACGCTCGGCGCTGCTACAAATCTCTTTGCCGGAGCCAGCACCGCCCCCGGGCAGCGTTCATTTTCGCTGGCCAGATCCATGGCACGAGGGGGAAATCCGCTGGATCGAACACCGCCTGCCGGCACTTCATGCCTTCGCAAGAACCAATCACATCGACCGTGTCGTCGGCAGTGCCCAGCGGCCCCGGCTCGGCATCGTCACCGCAGGAAAGACCTACTGCGATCTCCTGCAGGCATTGGTGGACCTCGGGACGAGCTTGCAGGAGTTAACTTCGTTCGGGATTTCCGTCTACAAGGTCGGAATGACGTGGCCACTCGAGCCCTCGCGCTTGCGGGAGTTTGCCGCAGGGATCCCCGAGCTAATGATCATCGAGGAGAAACGCCCGATCCTCGAAGATCAAGTGCGTGTGGCGCTGTCGGTTCGCCCGGATCCACCGAAGATCAGCGGCAAGCGCAATGAGGCCGGAGAGTGGCAGTTTCCGTGGGTGGGTGAGCTGAATCCGGATGTGATCAGCAGGGTATTGACTGCGAAGGTACCGGCGATCGCAGCTCTGCCTGCAGCACAGCGACGCCTCGCAGCACTCGAACGGCAGAAGATCACTCTGACAGCGGCGCGACCGATCATGCAACGACCGCCGTACTTCTGCTCCGGTTGTCCGCACAATACCTCGACGCGAGTGCCGGAACGAAGCCGAGCCATCGCCGGCGTCGGCTGTCATTACATGGCGGTCGATATGGATCGCTCTACGGAGACGTTCTCGCATATGGGCGGCGAGGGAGCTACTTGGATCGGACAGGCACCTTTCAGCCGCTCACAGCATGTGTTCGTCAATTTGGGAGAGGGAACGTACTTTCACTCCGGTTCGCTTGCGATTCGGGCGTGCATCGCTGCGGGCGTGAACGTGACGTACAAGATCCTCTACAACGACGCGATCGCCATGACCGGTGGACAGCCGCTCGACGGGCAGCTCACAGTGCCGCAATTGGCCCAACAGCTTCGCGCAGAGGGAATCCGCGAGATACGGATCGTGGCTGAGGAACCAGAAAAATTCCGTCGGAAGGCAGACTTACCGCCAGACACCGTGGTCTGTCATCGCAAAAACCTTGACTCTGTGCAGCGTGAGCTTCGCGGACTCAAGGGTGTCACGGTGCTGATTTACGATCAGACGTGCGCAGCTGAAAAGCGTCGTCGCCGAAAGCGCGGACAGCTCGTGGATCCCGCTAAGTGGACTTTCATCAATACGGCCGTCTGTGAAGGATGCGGAGACTGTTCGATTGTCTCCAATTGCCTATCGGTGGTGCCGATTGAGACAGAGCTCGGACGCAAACGCACGATCGATCAATCTAGCTGCAACAAGGATTTTTCCTGCATCGAGGGGTTCTGTCCGAGCTTCGTGACCGTCGTCGGAGGCCGGCGCAAGCCGCCACTAGCTGCGACCCCTACATCGGGCTCTCCACCTGAGCCCGTACTGCCGGCTTTTCAAGGCGCCTACAACATTTTCGTCGCCGGAGTTGGTGGCACCGGCGTGGTCACGGTCGGCGCTCTCTTGGGCATGGCCGCGCATCTGGAGCACAAGGCGTGCACCATTCTCGATCAGCTTGGGATGGCGCAGAAGGGCGGCGCCGTCGTGAGCCACATCCGAATCGGCGGCTCGAGTCAAGATCTGCCCGCTGCGCACGTACCGAGCGCCTCCGCCGATGTGCTCCTCGGCTTCGATCTCGCGGTGACATTGCAGGATGCGGCAGTCAGCCGAATCGCACCAGGCCGAACGCGGGTCATTCTCAATACACATGAGACGATTACGGGAGCATTCACCAGAAACCCTGATCTGCGCCAACCAACGGATGAGATGGTCGCAGCCATTCGCTGCGCTGCGGGTGAGGTACAGACCGACGCATTCGATGCAACGCTCACCGCAACCTCGCTGCTCGGAGACAGTATCGCGACCAATTTGTTCATACTCGGGTATGCGTTGCAAAAGGGGCTGATCCCTCTGTCGGTTGAATCCCTCCGGCGTGCCGTCGGCATAAATGGCGTGGCGGTAGATTTCAATCTCAAGGCCCTCGATTGGGGACGCCGGGCCGCAATCGCCGGAGTGCCGCTTTCGGCTGGGGAGCAGAGCTCGGTTCCTAAGCTGACAGTGGCGTTGCCGGAACTGATCGAGAGACGCATGGTATTGCTCACGGAGTATCAGGATGCGGCCTATGCCCGCTTCTATCGTGAGTTTCTGGAGCGGGTTCGAACTGCCGAATTGCGCGTGTTCGGGGAGAGGAACGAACTTTCCACAGCGGTTGCGCTTTCACTCTACAAGTTAATGGCGTACAAGGACGAATATGAGGTCGCGCGGCTCTATACACACGGTACCTTCATCGAGGAGATCCGCCGGAACTTCGAGGGACATTACCGCTTAGACTTCCACCTCGCTCCGCCGATAATCTCTCGCAAGGATCGGCAAACCGGACGACTGCGTAAACGTACGTTTGGTCCGTGGGTGTACGGACTGTTTCGACTTCTAGCAGCCTGTCGCGGCCTGCGCGGAACGATCTGGGATCCGTTTGCTTACACGCGAGAGCGCGTGATGGAACGCCGCCTAATCAAAAACTATCGTTCGGTCATCGAACGCTTGCTTGTATCAATGACGCCCGCAACGTACATGATTGCGGTACAAATCGCGGAACTTCCACTGGCTATGCGCGGATTCGGACACGTCAAAGCAGCCAACGTAGCTGCTGCACTGTCCCAACAGGAAGACTTGTTGGCTCGGCTTGCCGTGGCTGCCCAAACCACATCGAAGGCGGATTTATGCTTCGGAGGTGCCCTCAGTGGCTCGGACACGCGCGAGTGATTACGAGGATAAGCAGCAGCTGATCTTGGATACTGCTGCTGATCTGTTTGCGGCAAAGGGTTTTAGCGTTGCAACCACCACGGACATCGCCGTAGGTTGCGGAGTGTCTAAGTCAGCCCTTTACCACTACCACAAGTCCAAGGAAGCGATTCTGTATGCGCTTCTGCAGACGCACTTGACGCGAGTGATCCAGCACGTTCAAACGGCCGTCGAGGCTCAAAAGGGTCCTTGGGAGCGCTTCAGAGCGTTTCTCAGGTCACTGCTCGAGAGCAATGCCACGTCGCGAAGCAAGAATATCGTATTGTTGAATGAGACCGGCGCCCTGGCCGCCGCTGAGGCGGCGGAAATCAAGCGCCTGGAAAGACGGCTGGTTCAATTGGGAATGGAACTTCTGAAACCCTTGAATCCCGCGGTCATGGCACGGGTCGAGTTGCGCATGCCGTATACGATGTTTCTGTTTGGACTAGTGAACTGGACCTACACGTGGTACGACCCCAAAGGGCCCCTGTCGCCCGCTGAAATCGCCACGCGTCTTGCGGAGCTCTTCTTGCGAGGATTTCCCGAGGTCTCCGCTGTCATGGAAACGTCCCCGGGTCCTCGTTTGCGGCGGATCGCAGGCGGTCGTGGCCGATGAGGCCGCCATTGAGCCCTGCCCCCGGCGTTTGGCAATGAGCCCCATGAACAGGCAAGTCAATGTTATCGGCGTCGGCATAGTGCCCTTCGCGACCCCAAGGGCTGGCGCCAAATTCACTGACCTGGGTGTCCGGGCTGGGCGTCTGGCACTGCAGGATGCAGGCGTCGAGTACGGGCAAATCGAACAAGCGTTCGCGGGCTATGTTTATGGGGACAGCGCTTGTGGTCAGCGCGTGCTCTACCAGATGGGTTTGACGGGAATTCCAGTGTTCAACGTGAATAATTACTGCGCAACGGGCTCGACTGCCTTGTACCTGGCGCGCCAGGCCATCGCCGGGGGTGGGTGCGAGTGTGCACTCGTCATCGGGTTTGAGCAGATGAACCCGGGTGCCCTTAGCTCGATCTTCCAGGATCGCCCTGGCGCTATCGAGCCGTTCGTACAGGCAATGACGCGAATTCAGGGCTTCACGGACGCACCGCGAGCCGCTCAGTTCTTCGGAGGAGCGGGACGCGAATATCTGGCGAGATACGGCACACACCCGGAGACACTGGCACTTATCGCGGTCAAGGCGCGGCGTCACGCCGAACACAATCCGAATGCCGTGTTCCGTAAGCAAGTAACGGTCGACGAGGTCATGGCAGCTCCGGTGATCTTTGAACCACTCACCCGACTTCAGTGCTGCCCACCCACTTCCGGTGCTGCGGCAGCGGTCCTGTGCTCCGATGGATTTGCGGCGGCACATTCGCATCGGCCACAGGTACGCATCGCTGGGCAGGTGCTTGTCACGGATGGGCCGTCCACCTTTGAATCGGACAGCATGATCCGACTCGTAGGCCATGACATGACCCTGAATGCCGCGCGGCTCGCGTATGAGGCAGCCGGAATTGGCCCTGAGGACATCGACGTGATCGAGTTGCACGACTGCTTCACGAGCAACGAGCTAATCAGTTATGAGGCACTCGGGCTGGCGCCGCCTGGAGAGGCAGAGCGCCTCGTCTTCGATGGGGACAATACGTACGGGGGGCGTTACGTGGTGAACCCCTCCGGTGGACTGCTCGCCAAGGGGCATCCCCTGGGTGCTACCGGGGTCGCGCAGTGCGTCGAGCTCGTTAGCCAGCTACGTGGCACGGCCGGTACTCGGCAGGTCGAGGGCGGGCGGTTCGCTTTACAGCACAACATAGGGTTAGGCGGCGCGTGTGTCGTAACAATTTACGCTGCTATATAATAGACCGGCTGGACGGAATATGAATTAGGCACTTCTCATGAGCAAATCCCCAACGACGCCCCCGGCTCCATACGCACTACGCGAGATGCGTCCCGACGCGCACGCGTTGCTGTTCGGTCAGAGCGAGCCACCCGCCTACCCGGCGATGAACATTTTTCCACTCCGGTGGCGTATCCAGAATCGAAAGCTCGCACAGCTATACGACTCTGCGCGCGAACCCGGTTGGTCACCAGCCAAGCTGGCGTGGGACACGCTGAGGGTGGAGGAGTTTTCGCTCGATCAGCGTTATGCGATGGCATATTGGTGGGGCTTGCTGTCAACGTTTGACGGATCGGGTCCGGTTGTGTTTGCGCGCACGATGATTCACACGTACGAAACCCAAGAAGAAGATCCGATCCGCAAGTGCTTCTTCTCCATCGCGCGGGATGAGGTCAATCACGAGGAAGTTTGCGGTCGGGCGATTACTACCCTAACGCCGGGAGGTCCGCTGGACTACGTTCCGGAAACGCCGCTGGGTAAAGCGGCGCAGAACAATATCCGCTGGATGTATCACAACGGCGCTCGCTACTGGACAGGGTTCAAGAGCGCGGTGCTTAAGTATCCACTACCGATACTGTTCACGTCCTTCCTCATGGGCGAGGTTGCATCGGCCACGCTTTTTCATGCTATGCATCAGGGCACTAGAATTCCTGTGTTCAGGGAGGCGTTCCGATGTATCGGTCGAGACGAAGCGCGCCACATGGGCATCTGTCTCGCGTTGTTGCAAACGATAGTTACCCATCTGACGGAGGAACAAAAGACGCTCATTACCAAACAGATCCGCGCCGGCTTCGTCTTTCTGTCTGGCATTTTGTATGAGCCGCCCGAACAGTTTTGGGAACTGCCGGCATCATTCCGTGAGGTCAATCGGCTGCTCGAGGAGGAAGCGAGGGCAGCGGGACTTGGGATCTTGAAGCTGGAGGAGCGGCGCGAGAACTGGCGCAACGCGGTTTTGAAGCTTAAGGGCTTGCTAGAACCTCATGGGATCGCGTTTCCAGCCTTGCCAGAAGTGGGAATCGACGGCGAGACCGTAGCCTTTGACCCGAGTGACATTATCCCGGTGTTCTGATCATCACGAAGGATGCGCGAGAACATCGCCTACCAATGTTCGATGAGATCCTCACTTTCGACCGCTCGCCTCGGGATGGCGGGATGGGCCTGGTGAACTGGCGCGCGCGGACCTGTGAACGGCGCAACGGCGACGCAGATGCGACCATAGCTCGTGCCTTGCACAGCCAACACCCTTGCAGCGCGCAGTCAGGCTTTGACCAGGGCATCGCTCCCGGACTGCTAGCTTACGCGGTCAAGGCGGAACGTGGAGGGCCTGCGGATACGCCCTCCATCGCCCCCAACTACGATATCGGTTACCCGCTCTCTCTCGCATCGGCCCCAATATGACGATCCAACGTTCCTTCGATGGCGATGTGGCGATCATTCGCATCCGACGGCCCGAGGCGAAGAACAGCCTGACGCTTGCGCAGATGGGCGAGTTGCGGAGCGCCGTCGAAGAGGTTGCGGCCTCTGCCGCTCGCTGTCTCTTCTTCACCGGGTGTGAGAGTGCTTTTTGTGCGGGGCGTGATCTCAAGGAAGCAGATCTCGAACGCGAAGATACTTACACAGTGATGACCACGGTCATCAATCCCCTGGTGCAAGCAGTTCGGAATCTGCCTATTCCATCGGTCGCAGCGGTCCAGGGCCCTGCACTCGGGTTAGGTCTTGGCCTCGCGCTCTCCTGCGACCTCGTATGGGTCGCCGAGAACGCCGTGCTCGGAAGTCCATTCCGCAACTTCGGGGGCGTCACTGATTCCGGTGGACACTACTTCTTGGCTACTCGATTGGGGCCACATCGCGCAGCGGAACTGATCTTCACGGGCCGTCTGATCAGCGGTGCGGAGGCAGCCCACTGGGGTCTGGTGAATCGAGCGGTCCCGGCTGCGGTGCTCGAGCGCGAGAGCTTGGAACTCTGCCGACATATCGCTTCAGGCCCAACGGCAGCTTTTCGGGCGACAAAGAGAATCTTGTGTGAGGTCCGTTCGTTCGAAGCCGTGCTCGATCTCGAAGCCCGATCTATGGATCAGGCGCTGAAAGGCGCAGATGGGCACGAAGGACTCAAAGCCTTCCGGGAGAAGCGCACGCCGAAGTTCTCAGGTCTCTGAAGTTGGCGAGCGGATATGCAAAGCTTATGCACTGCGCACGGTGACGGTTGAGCGGTGTACCGAACGCTCCAGTGCGAGGCGGGTGCGTATGTGCTCGATGCAGCCATCGCCTCCGGAATTTAACTTCCACACAACTGTGGCGGTGCTGCGTGGAGGTACTGGAAAGGGATCCCGCCACGTGGCACTCGAGGGCGGTATGGCGTTGATTGACTGTTCTGACGCCGTGCTTGGGCGCAGTGCAGAGAACCGCGGCGAACCCGGTCTCACCCAGCGTAGGATTTGGAAAGGGAGGGACTCGAACCCTCGACCCCGGCATTATGAGTGCCGTGCTCTAACCAGCTGAGCTACCTTTCCAGCGGGGGGTGCCGAGCCAGTAATTCTAGCAAAACGGCTCGGGCTCTCGAGAGCCTGCCGCCTTCAGCTAGACAATCCTCGAGCCCCTGACCCGCCGGATCTTCTTCGCGAACCCCTGGTTGGACCCCTCGAGGCTCACGATGATCGTCTCGCCGGGGAAGCGCACCTCCTGGCTCATGCGGCGCAGGATCGCGTTCGCTTTGGCTCGATTGTCGAGCTTCCACCAGGGCGTGCTCTTGAATCCGAGCACGTAGAGAGGCTTCTCCGGAAAGTGGCGCGTGAGCTTGCGGGCGAGATGGGCGCACCGCACACCGGTGATGGCTTTGAGCTGCGCGACGAGTGATGAGAGCTGCTCCGGAGCGAGTTGGTGCGCCGCGAGCTTATCGGACAGGCGCCAGCGGGAGCGTTCCCGCTTCGCAGCCTCCAGCAGGTTGACGCGTTCGAGGAGCTTGTCGTTCCAGTGCGCCGCACGCGACATGTCGTTCTGTCGCGCATAGAAGTCGCGCAGCAGCTGCGTGCCGGGCAGGATCGCCTCGGGCTCCCCGCTCACGACCGACTCCATCGGCGCGATGCCCTCGGCATCGTCACTCTGTAGCAGCTGCCGCGCCAGCGCGAAGCGCACCGGAAGGGAGTTCGGGTACTTCTCGACGAGTGCGCGGCGCATCGCGAGCGCCACGGCCGGCCCCTCTCCGATCTCCTCTTCGAGGTTCGCCAGGTCGAGCGCGGAGCGCTCGTCGAGTTCAGTCTCCGCAGCCTTCGCGCGCAGCTCCACGATCCGGCCGCGATTGGCCTGCGTGCGCTCGTGCAACTGTTTCCAGGATTCCGCGACCCGGGCCCGCCAGCGCTCATCGAACGCTTGCTCCCAGCGTGCTCGATTGGGACCGAGGAGGGTCTCGGCGCCTTCGCCGGATGCGGGAGGCGCGAACTCCGCCTCCGCTCCGATCGACTTCAGCCGGTCCGTGAGGGAAGGATGCGTATCTGCGTAGGAGGTCTTCCGCGCGAGCGCCTTGTCCTGCCAGCCTTTGATGGTCTCGGTGGGCACGCTCTCGAGCGCCTGCGGCGCGAAGCTGCTGAACGGCGCAAACGCAGGTTGTGGGCATTCCTTCGCCGCGGCCTGAATGTCCGGCCAGAACTTCTCGGTGAAGTAGGCATTGACGATGTTGACCGCGGTGAGCGCCTGGGCCGTGCTGCGAGCCGAGGTGAGCCGCAGGGAAGTCGCATCCGCTTCGTATTCGTTCGCGCGCGCGAGCGGGAAGGACGCCGCCGTGAAGTACGGGATGTAGTGCTTGAAGAAGGGCCGCACGAGGACCGCGCCCCAATGGCTGCTTTCCGCGAACACCTGATTCAGGCGCTGCCAGATCAGCCGCAAGCGATAGATCCAGTTGCCCACGCGCGCGTGCCCGCGGGAGAGATGACCCAGCTCGTGGGCGAGCACGGCCCGGAATTGCTCGACAGTGAGCGATTTCATGAGCGGCAGCCCGATGAGCAGATAGTTCTTGTGCCAGCCGAAGAGCCCCAGGCGCGGCACCTGCATGACACCCGCGTTGAAATCCGACGTGAGCAGCACCTGATGCAGGCGAGGGATCTTCAGCTGCCGGCGCGAATCATCGAGCAGGCGGTAGAGATCAGGAGCATTCGCGCGCGTCAGCGGTTCGCCGGATGGGGTCTGCAGGCGGACCCGGAGCGAGCGCACGATCACGAGGAGCGGCGCGCCGACCAGCACCAGGAGCTTGATGGCCGCTGCCTTGAGATACACGAAGCTCACGAGGACGAGCAGCAGAAGACCGCTGAGCGCGAGGACGACCAAGCCCAGATACAGGTAGCCCACGGCTGCAAGTCCGAAAACCAGCCACTGGTAGGCCAGCGGCTTGCGCGCAGCCAGAGCCTCGAATCGACTGATCAGTCCCTCTAGTTGCGCCCGCTCCATGGAAAGGAGACTACGCTGCACTTTCCCCCGAAGCTTCGAACGGCCTCTCAGTCGCGATGCCGTCCATCAGATGGCGGCTGTAATATTGTTCATCCGAGGGGAGGTGACTTGTGATCATAAACCGACGCGAATTCGCTACAGGCGTGCTGGCCTTCGGTGGCAGCTTCCGTGCGCTGCACGCCGCATCGCAGCTCGGCGAGCCGAAATCACACACGATCGATGATGCGCTGGCGGGTGGCTCCAAGCGCCATGGCATCCCCGCAGTCGCGGCGATGGTGGCAAGCCGTGACGGCCTGATCTACCAGGGTGCCTTCGGCACGCGCGATGCGGATTCCGGCATGCACCTCTCCACCGACTCCATCTTTGCGATCGCGTCCATGACCAAGGCGATCACGTCTGCTGCCGCCTTGCAGCTCGTCGAGCAGGGCAAGATGAGTCTGACGGCGCCGGCCTCCAGATACTTACCGGAGCTCGGCACCCTGCAGGTCCTGGACGGATTCGATGCTGCCGGCAAGCCGCAGCTCCGCGCGCCGAAGTCACCCGTGACCCTCAAGCAGCTCCTCACTCATACCTCCGGGCTCTGCTACGACACCTGGAGTGCGGAGATGGTGAAGTGGGAGACAGCGACGGGGACGTCGTTGCCGCGCGGTGCCGTTGCCCCGCACGTGCCGCTCATGTTCGACCCCGGCGACCGCTGGCAATACGGCTACAGCATCGACTACGTGGGCAAGCTGGTGGAGACGGTGAGCGGCCTGACGCTCGAGGAATACTTCCAGCGCCACATCTTTCATCCGCTCTCGATGCCGGATACATCCTTCATCGTCCCAGCGGAGAAATTCGCTCGGTTGGTGACGGGCTACGCGCGCCAGCCTGACGGATCCCTGAAGTCAAACCCGCGCGCTCTGCCTCTTCCGCCCCAGGCATTCAACGGCGGCGGCGGGCTCTCCTCCACCGTCGGCGACTACGTGAAGTTCATGCAGATGATCCTGCGGCGCGGGCGCTCGGCAAGCGGCCAGCAGCTCTTGAAGCCCGAGACGGTCGCGATGATGAGCACCAATCAGATCGGCAAGCTCGGCGCCGGTCGGCTCAAGACCGAGCGGCCCGCACTTTCGGCAGATGTGGATCTGCATCCGGGCGCGGTGGACCGCTGGGGCCTCGGATTCCTCATTAATGAGGTGGCGTACCCGGGCGGGCGTTCCGCGGGAAGCCTCGCCTGGGCCGGTGTCTTCAACACCTTCTACTGGATCGATCCGCAGCGCGATCTGTGCGCCGTGATCATGATGCAGTATCTGCCCTTCGTCGATCCGCAGGCCGTGGCGCTCCTTGGGGAGTTCGAGCGCGCCGTCTATTCATCGCTCAAGACTTGACCCCCAAGAAACGCTTGACTGTCCTCTAACGCTTGACTGTCCTCGGCCCGAGCAAGAGCCAGAGGATGAAGCCGAGCACGGGCAGGACGATGACGAGCACGGTCCAGAGCACCTTCTTGCCGCTGGTGTCACTGCTCTGAAAGATGTTGACGATCGCCCACACGTCGGCGATCAGGACCAGAAGTCCCCAAATCCCACCATATTCGTACATCGCTCGTCCTCCCAGGCGCGCCGCGGCGCGACTTCCTAAACGTTGAATCTGAAGTGCATGACGTCCGCTTCACGCACGACGTACTCCTTGCCTTCCAAGCGCAGCTTGCCTGCTTCCTTCGCGCCGTTCTCGCCCCGATAGCTGATGTAGTCGGGATAGGCGATCACCTCGGCACGGATGAAGCCGCGCTCGAAATCCGTGTGGATTGCGCCTGCCGCCTGCGGCGCCGTCGCACCGGTGCGCACCGTCCAGGCGCGCACTTCCTTCGGCCCAGCGGTGAAGAACGTCTGCAGGCCGAGCAGCCGGTACGCCGCGCGAATGACGCGATTCAACCCCGGCTCATCGAGCTTGAGCTCGTGCAGAAACTCCGCGCGATCGCGCTCCTCGAGCTGGGCAATCTCGGCCTCGATCGCCGCGCATACCGCGACCACCTGCGAGCCCTCGCGCGCGGCGAGCTGCTCCACGCTCGCAAGACGCGGATTGTCGGTGAAGCCATGCTCATCGACATTGGCCACATACATAACGGGCTTTGAGGTCAGGAGCTGCAGCTCGCGCAGGTCCCGCTGCTCCTCCTCGCTCATCGCGAGTACACGTGCGGGCTTGGCCTGATCGAGCTGCGCCTTCACGCGCTCGAATAGGGCGCGCTTGCGTATCGAATCCTTGTCACCGCTCTTGGCCGCGCGCGTGGCGCGATCGAGCGCCTTGTCCACCGTCGCCAGGTCTGCGAGCGCGAGCTCGGTGTTGATGGTCTCGATGTCGGCGAGCGGATCGACCTTGCCCGACACGTGCACGATGTCGCTGCTCTCGAAGCAGCGCACCACGTGGGCGATGGCATCGACCTCGCGGATGTGCGCCAGGAACTGATTACCGAGCCCCTCCCCCTGCGAGGCGCCCGCGACGAGCCCCGCGATGTCCACGAACTCAACTGTCGCCGGCAGGATCTTCTCGGGCTTGGCGATCGCCGCCAGCTCCTCGAGCCGCGGATCAGGCACCGGCACGATGCCGACGTTGGGGTCGATCGTGCAGAAGGGATAGTTCTCCGCCGCAATTTGCGCGCGCGTCAGAGCGTTGAAGAGAGTGGACTTGCCTACGTTTGGCAAGCCGACGATGCCGCATTTGATGGACATGAAACTTAAGTGGGCGGTGACGTCGGAGGATCGCGCGAGTGCAGCTGATTCATGACGATCTGTGCGCCCTGCTCGAGCAGCGCCGGCATCGCATCGGCGGCCGCGAGGATCGACTCGCGCAGCAGCTGCTCCTCATTGACGCTGGGACGGGAGAGCACCCGATCGACGCCCGCGCCGCGCTCACTCGGTCGCCCGATGCCAAAGCGCAGCCGCCAGAAAGCACTGCCGATATGCTCCGCCACATCCCGTACGCCGTTGTGTCCAGCCGCTCCACCGTCGTGCTTCAAGCGGACGACGCCGGGTGGCAGATCGAGCTCGTCATAGGCAACCAGTACCTCGTCGGGCTCGACCTTGTAGAAGCGCGCGACGCTTCCCACCGCCATGCCGCTTGCGTTCATGAACGTCATGGGCTTCACGAGAATCAGGTCGGCGCCGGCGAGGCTCACGCGCGTGAGCTCGGCCTGATGGCGCGGCTCGAAGCGGAAGCGCCCGCCCTGACGGCGGGCGAGCTCGTCCGTGAACCAGAAGCCGGCGTTGTGACGCGTGCGAGCGTACTCATCGCCCGGATTGCCGAGCCCGACGATGATCTTGAGAGCCAGGCCCCCCATGATGCAGACGCTCGCGCGCGCGACCTACTTCTTGCCCTCCTTCTCCTTCTTCGCCGGCGCAGCCTCCTTCTTTGCATCGGCCGGCGGGGCGGCACCGGGAGCCGCCGCGGGTGCGCCCGGAGCGGCCGGTGCACCCGGCGCGCCAGGCACTGCAGGCGCGCCCTCGACAGGCACCGCAGCTGCGGCCTCCGCGGGCACGGCCTCGGGTTCCTCGGCACGCGGGCTGTGAATCGAGACCACGGGACGGTTTCTGCCGTGCACGAGGTCGGTGACGACGACGCCCGCGGGCAGCGGAATGTCCGCCAGGAACTTGGTGTCGTTGAGACTCATCTCGCCGAGATCCACTTCCAGGAATTCCGGCAGATCCTTCGGCAGGCAGGAGACCTCCACGTCCGTGAGCATGTGCGAGACGATGCCGCCCTCGGTCTTGACGCCGGGCGCAATGGTCTCGTTGCGAAAGTGGATGGGCAGATGGATACGGATCTTCTCGTTCTCCACCACCCGCTGCAGATCGACGTGCACCACCACGTTCCGGGCGGGATGCATCTGCACGTCCTTGATGATCGCCGGCAGCGTGTTGTTCTCGATCTTCAGCTGCACGATCGAGGAGTAGAACTTCTCGTCCCGGATCATCGTCAGCAGGTTCTGCTGATCGAGAACGAGTGCCTGCGGCGGCTGACCGCCGCCATAGAGGATCGCGGGAACCTTGCCGGTGTGACGCAGGCGGCGGCTCGCACCTTTGCCTTGCTGATCACGGCGGTCCGCGCCGAAAGTGAATGAAACGCGCATGTTTGACTGACTCCAGTATTTGCCGAGGTATTTCCGCTAGAGCCGCCCCGCGACCAGGACGTCCCGCTCTTCTCTAACTCACAACTCAAAACTCAAAACTCATAACTCCTCAATCGACATACAACGAGCTCACCGATTCTTCATCCCTGATTCTCCTAATCGTCTCGGCCAGCAACGCGGCGACCGAGAGCTGGCGGATGCGCCCGCAACTCTGCGCCGCGGCCGCGAGTGGGATGGTGTCGGTCACCACGAGCTCATCGAGCGCCGAGCTCGTGATGCGCTCCACCGCCTCACCCGAGAGCAGCGCGTGCGTGATGTAGGCCACCACCTTGAGCGCGCCCTCCTGCTTCAGCGCCTCCGCCGCCTGGCACAAGGTGCCGGCGGTATCGACCATGTCATCGATCAGCACGCAGGTCTTGCCGCCGACCTCGCCGATGATGTTCATCACCTTCGACTCGTTCGGCCGCGGGCGGCGCTTGTCGATGATGGCGAGATCCGCATCGTCGAGGCGGCGCGCGAGCGCCCGCGCGCGCGCGACGCCCCCCACATCGGGCGACACCACGATCATGTGCGGGTAGCCCTGCTTCCAGGCATCGCCCAGCAGCACCGGCGATGCGTACACGTTATCCACCGGGATATCGAAAAATCCCTGGATCTGATCCGCGTGCAGATCGATCGTCAAGAGTCGATCAACTCCTGCGCTCGAGATCATGTTCGCGACCAGCTTCGCGGTGATCGCCGAGCGCGTGGCACGTGGGCGCCGGTCCTGCCGCGCGTAGCCGAAGTACGGCACCACCGCCGTGATGCGCGCCGCGGAGGCGCGGCGGCACGCATCGACCATCACCAGCAGCTCCATCAAATGATCGTTTACCGGCGGACACGTCGACTGCACGATGAACACATCGCGCCCGCGCACGTTCTCGATCAGCTCGACGTTCACCTCGCCATCGCTGAAGCGGCCGACGTACGCGCGCCCGAGCGGCGTCGTCAGATGCCGCGCGATCTCGTGCGCGAGCTGCGGGTTGGCATTCCCCGCGAACAGTGCGATCGTGTCATCGCTCATCGTTCGATGGCCTGGCTGGGGTGGAAGGATTCGAACCTCCGAATGGCGGGATCAAAACCCGCTGCCTTACCACTTGGCGACACCCCAGCGTTAGATACGTTTAAGAATCAGACTCCAGCGCTTGCGAGCTTGGCGTGCAAGGGCGACTCATTCAACCCGCGGGCGACGAAGCTGCGCCACCGATCCGGAGTGCGCGCGGCAATGCGCTCAGCTTCCGCCGCGGTCGCGCAACTGGCGAAGACGCAGGATCCCGTACCGGTCAGCCTCGCCGGAGCAAACCGCGCGAGCCAGTCGAGTGCCTCGGCCACCTCCGGAAAGAGCCTCCGTACGACCGGCTCGCAGTCGTTGCGGCCACCTGCCTCGGAAAAGGCGCGTATTGTGATGAGGGGGGAATTTCGTGTCAATTCAGGCGTCTGGAAGACCCTGGAGGTGGCCACGGAGACCCCCGGATGCACCACCACGAACCACCTCTCTGGGGTAGTGACGGGGGTGAGCCGCTCGCCTCGCCCCTCTGCCCAGGCCGTTGCGCCCTGGACAAAGACCGGAACGTCCGACCCCAGCGCGAGGCCGATCTCCGCGAGGCGCGTCCCGGGAAGGCCGCAACCCCAGAGCCGGTTCAGCGCCAGGAGCACCGTTGCGGCATCGGAGCTTCCCCCACCGAGGCCGCCCCCGAGCGGAATGCGCTTGATGGCGCGCAGCGATGCCCCCAGAGCCACCCCCGCAGCGCTTTGCAGGGCCCGAGCCGCGCGCACGGTGAGATCGGCTTCGGCGGCGACCTCGGCGGGGCCTGCCGTGCGTTCGATGAGGCCGTCCTCGCGCAGCGTGATCCCCACCGTGTCACATCGATCGATGAGCTGAAAGAGCGTCTGCAGATCGTGATAGCCGTCGGCCCGCCGGCCCGTCACGTGCAGGAACAGGTTCAGCTTGGCCGGTGCCGGCCAGAGGGTCTCGCCCACGGGGCGCTTGGCTACGCCTGCCAATTGTCGACGATCAGCCGCACGCGCACGTCACCGCGCTGCAGGGACATCTTCTGCGGCAGCGAGTAGCCGGCGGGGCTGCTCGTGTAGGCACTGTAGAGGATGTGCCAGCCATCCTGCTCCAGGGTCATGAGCCGCGCGTCCGGCCCAAGCGTCTCGATGGAGGGATGCGAAGGATCGGGGACGCCGAGCACCCAGTAACGCAGGCTCGTGAGCGGCGGATCAAACCCAAGCTTGCTCGAGAGGGCCGTGCGCGCCGCATCGGCATCGAGTGCCTCACCGCGCGAGGTCGTTACGTTGAGATCATCACCGACCGCGACGACTTTGATGCCGCCCACACCGAGCGGGCCGTTCAGCTGCAGCGCGCTGCGCGTGCCTTGCTGCTCCCAGTCGAGGTGCGCGCTGAAGCCCTCGTTCGCCGCGGCGACTGCGACCCGGCCATGCAGCTGAAAGGGATCGAGCGACTGCAGCTGCGCGCGCCGCTCGGGCCACGGCGTCGTGGGTACCTCTGCCGCCTTGCGGGGTGTGGAGACGCACGCAGCGAGCAATAGCAGCGCCGCCAGCCCCCCGAGGGTCAGCAAAGCGCGAGGCATCGCGGCGGCTCCGCCGGCTCGATGCATCAAGGATGCTCGGGCGGCAGCAATCGGTGCAGGGTTGATTTGAGCAGCTCCGAGTCCGGGTGCCGCGCGAGCGCCGCGGCCCACACCTGGCGCGCCTGGGGCTTCGATCCGCTCATCCACAGCGCCTCGCCCCAGTGGGCGGCGATGTCCGGATCGCGATTGATGTCGTAGGCACGCTCGAGCGTCGGCACCGCTTCGCGCACGTCGCCGCGGCGCAGGCGCACCCACGCGAGACTGTCGAGTACCGCCGGATTATCGGGCGTCGTGACGAGCGCGCGCCGGATATAGCCTTCGGCGCGCGGCAGCTCGAGGTTGTGATCGGCGAGCGTGTAGCCGAGCGCGTTCAGCACGTTGGGATCGTCGGGACGCTCCGCGAGCAGCTGCTCGAAAGCCTTGACCGAATCGCTCACGTGCCCGGCGCGCTCGAGAAGCGCCGCGCGCTCGTACTGCAGGGTCGGATGACGCGGAAAGCGATCGAGCGCCGCGGTGAGCAGCGCCACACCCTCCATCGCCGCGCCGTGGTCGGCGAGCAGATGCGCCTTGCCGAGCACCACGTCGAAGGAGTTCTCCGGATGCTGGCTCTCGTAGCTGTCCATGAGCTCGAGCGCTTCGCCGCGCTTGCCCTGATCGAAGAGAATGCCGGCTGCGCGCGTGCACGCGGCGAGCGCCATCGAGGAGTCACTCAACTGGCGGTAGGCGCCGAGCGCGGCATCCCGGTCGCCCGAGCGCGCGTCGATGTCGGCGAGATAGAAAAGTGCAGCGTCGCTCGCCTCGCCGCGATCCACGAGATCGGTGAAGCGGTGCTTGGCCTCGGGCAGATCGCCGCTCTCATACGCGAGGAGCGCGAGGCGGCGGTCGATCTCGGCGGGGTTCACGCTGTGACCGCGCAGCCGCTCGAGCTCGCCTCGCGCCTCCTCCAGGTGATCAAGCTCGGTGTACACCTCGGCGAGCTCGAAGGTGCTGCCGGAGGGATCGACTTGCATCGCCTGGCGCGCGGTGGCGATGGCGCCGCTCGCATCCCCGCGCAGCACGCGCAGATGCGCCTGCAGCCGCAGCGCGATCCCCGAGTTCGCATCCTGCTGCAGAGCCTCCTCGAGGTGCTTGTCGGCGCGATTGAAGTTGTAGGCCTCGATGCCGAGCTGGCCGAAGGCGGCGAGCACCAAGGGGGAGCTCGTCTTCGCATCGAGACTGTCATCGAGCGCGGCGAAGGTTGCGGTCGCATCGCCGCTCTCCTGCGTGATGAGATCGACGACCGAGACGAGATAGCGCTGCGACTTGAGATCGGGGGCCTTCAAGAGCGGCTGCAGCGCCGTGCGCGCCTGTTGGATGTAATAGAGCCGCAGGGCCACGGTCCCATACATCACGGCCGCATCTTTGTCGGCCGGCGCGAGCGTGCGCCAGCGGCCGGCGGACTGCCAAGCGGCCGGCATGTTCTCGCAGGCGAAGCTGACCTCGGTAGCCCGGCGCGCCAGGGTCGCCGGACCCTGGCTCGCCGCGGCAGCGTAAGTGTCGGCCGCGCTGCGGCAATCGCCCTTCTGCAGCGCAATCTCTGCCACCACCGTCTGGGCGTTGGTATCTGCGGGCGGCTGCGCCTGCGCCCGCGCTGGGGGGGCCGTGCGGCAGGCCGTGGTCACACTCGCCAGAAGCACCGCGCCCGCGGCGGTCACGATCCTTCGTAGAACGTTCATGCGCGTCACTATAGAGCCTCTTTCGCAGCTGCGCATGATCCCGGAGAATCCCGCGCCGCATGAAGGAATCCATTCGCCAGCGCCTGGACAAGATGGTCGACCGCTTCGAGGAAGTCGGCCGCCTGCTCGCCGCTCCGGACATCGCCGGCAGCTCACAGCAGTATCGCGAGCTCTCCAAGGAGTACGCGCGGCTGCAGCCGCTCGCCGAGCGCTACGGGGAATTTCGCAAGCTGACGGGAGATCTGGGCGCCGCCGAGGAATTGCGCACCGATGCGGATGCCTCGCTGCGCGCGCTCGGCGATGAGGAAGTCGTGCGCTTGAAGGGCAACCTGCAGGTCCTGCAGCAGGAGCTCGAGCAGCTTCTGATCCCCAGGGATCCGCGCGATGAGAGGAGTGTGTTCCTCGAGATCCGCGCGGGCACCGGCGGCGATGAGGCCGCGCTCTTCGCCGGCGATCTGCTGCGCATGTACGCCCGCTACGCCGAGTCACGCGGCTATTCCGTGGAAGTGCTGAGCCAGAGTGCGGGCGAGCACGGCGGCTACAAGGAGGTGATCCTGCGCATCGGTGGCGCGGGTGCCTTCGCGCGCTTTCGCTTCGAATCCGGCACGCACCGCGTGCAGCGCGTGCCGGAGACCGAGGCGCAGGGGCGCATTCACACCTCTGCGTGCACGGTCGCAATCTTTCCCGAGCTCGATGAGGCCGAGGCGATCGAGCTCAATCCCGCGGAGCTGCGCATCGACACGTACCGTGCCTCGGGTGCCGGCGGGCAGCACGTCAACAAGACAGAATCCGCAGTGCGCATCACCCACTTGCCCAGCGGCATCGTCGTCGAGTGCCAGGACGAGCGCTCGCAGCACAAGAACCGCTCACGGGCGCTCGCGCTGCTCACGGCGCGGTTGCGGGCGGCGGAGGAGGAGCGGCAGCAGAGCGCGCAAGCGCAGTCACGGCGGCTGCAGGTCGGCAGCGGCGATCGCTCCGAGCGCATTCGCACCTACAACTTTCCGCAAGGTCGCGTCACGGATCACCGCATCAATCTGACGCTCTACAAGCTCGCTCACATCCTCGATGGAGCGGGGCTCGATGAGCTCGTCACCGCATTGCAGCGGGAGCATCAGGCCGAGCGGCTCGCGGCCGAGGGCCTAGACTCGTGAGCTCACTCGAGGCATCGGACACGACGCCGGCGCTCGTCATCGACAGCGCGACGGGCGTCGATGTGCATCTGCGCGTTGCTGGCCCCGGGGCGCGCGCCGCGGCGTTCGTGCTCGACTGGGTCATCCGCTTGATCCTCGCCGCGAGCTGGTACGTCATCGCCGCGGTGATCTACAACCGCCGGTTCGACGTGCGCGCGCCGCTCGTGCCAAGTGCACGCTGGTTCGTCGCGGTCCTCGCCCCGAGCGTTGCGATCTATTTTCTGTATCACTATGTGCTCGAGGTCGCGATGCGTGGCCGCACGCCGGGCAAGCGCATGGTGGGCGTGCGCATCGTCACGCGCAGCGGCAGCACGCCCTCGGTCGGAGCGCTGCTCGCGCGCAACGTGTTCCGCCTCATCGATTCATTTCCGTTCGCTTACACCGTCGGACTCATCACCACCATGGTGACGCGTGATCACGTGCGCGTCGGGGATCTCGCCGCAGGGACCTTCCTTGTTTATGCGAGCGGGCGCGCGCAGCTGCCGGCGCTGCCGGCCGCGAACGTGGCCAACGCGGCGCAGGCGGAGCTGATCGGCGAGCTGCTGCAACGCTGGGAGCAGCTCGCCCCCGAGGCGCGGCGCCGCCTGGCGCGGCGCATTCTCGATACGACCTCCCCCGATACGACCTCCCCCGACGCCCCTCGCCTCGAGGATGATGGGGCGCTGCGTGGCGAGCTCGAGCGCCTCATGACCGCTCGCGCCTCATGAGCGAAGCCTAATGCGCGAAGCCTCATGAGCGAAGCGAGCCGCGAGGAAGCGCTGGCGCGGGCACTCATCAACCGCGCACCCCTCTGGCGCGCGGCGAGCGAGCGTCTGCAGCGGCTCGCGACGGGCGGGGCGCGGGAGGTCACCAATGCCATGCAGGCCGTGGAGGACTACCGGCTGCTCGCGCGTGATCTTGCAACCGCCCGGCGGCTGATCCCCAACAGTCGTACGCGCGAGTACCTCGAGGCCGCCTATGCCGAGGCGCACGCCCAGGTGCACCGCTCGGCCTCGCATCCTCTCTATGCGCTCTGGAGCTTGTTCCGCGATCAGATCCCGCAGGTGGTCAAGGAGCTGCGCCCGTACATTGCCTGGGTGTCGGTGCTCTTTGCGCTCTGTGTGACCGCGGGCTTTGCGCTCGTGCATACCTACCCGGAGCTGATCGCACTCTTCGCCTCGCCCGACATGATCGCTGGGGTCGAGCGCGGCGAGCTCTGGACCGAGGGCCTGCTCAGCATCGCCCCCGCCTCGGTCGTCTCGGCGCAAGTCTTCACCAACAACATCGTGGTGAGCCTGTTCGCCTTCTGCGCCGGATTCCTCTTCGGCCTGGGTACCTTCTATATCGTGGCGCTCAACGGTCTCATGCTGGGCGCCGTGTTCGCCTTCACGGCGCAGCACGATCTCGCCGGCCGGCTGTTCACCTTCATCGTGGCGCACGGCTGTGTCGAGGTGTCCGTCATGTGTCTCTCCGGTGCGGCGGGCGCGGCCGTGGGAGAGGCCCTCATCCGATCGGGCGCTGGAGGACGCAGTCAATCGTTCCAGGCCGCGGCGCTGCGCTCGGGGAAGCTCCTGTGCGCCTGCGTCCTGCTGCTCATCGGCTGCGGACTCATCGAGGGCTACATCTCGCCCAATCCAGACTTTCCGCTCTGGACACGACTCGTCGTCGGGATCGGCTACTGGCTCTTCATGATCGCGCTGCTGCAGGGCTGGCTTTTCGGCAAGAGCCGCGCTGCGCAGCCCATCCCGGCCTGACCCGCAAACCGACGCGTTGTAGCCGCCAAACTGATGCGTGGTACCCGGCTAGCCGACGCGATGTACCTAGCTAGCCAACATGTTATGGCTAACCGCCAGCTCAGCTGTTGCCTGGATGCGACGGTCGCGGAAGCCGGAGTATGCGTCGCTTGGCTGTTCTGCTATGGTGCGTCGCAGGCGGCTCAGTCGCCGGAAAAAGACGTTCTGCGGGGGTATAGCAGTCGTACGAGTAGTCGTCCCGATGGCCGCGGCCCGGGGCGGCGCGCTTCCGTGCAGGGGGGCCCGGCGCGTTGTTCTCGCGTGACTGCATGATCAGTACTTCCCGTGTGTGGCTGACGGCGCATCCTGTCGCCGAGCTTTCAACTCCCGTCGCTGAACTGTCGTCGCTGCCTGCGGCGCACCTCGCAATGCATTCCATCTGGAGTCGCTGATGCCTACCCAAGTATCCGGCCGCCGCCGTGCGTCGCCGGTTGAGAACGGTCAACACGCTGCCGCCGAGCAAGGACAGCAGCTCGATTTGCGCGAGCTGCTGCGGACACTGCAAGCCGTGCGCGACGGTGACTTCTCCGTGCGTCTGCCGAGCGATCAAACGGGGCTCGCCGGCAAGATCGCAGATACGTTCAACGAGATCGTGCGCTCTAATCAACTGCTGGCCCAGGAGCTCGAGCGCGTCGGCCAGGCCGTCGGCAAGGAAGGCAAGACTCAGCACCGAGTGTCCGGCAACCGCAGCGCCGGCGCGTGGACCGCGATGGTGGGCTCGGTCAATACCCTGGTCGAGGATCTGCTCTGGCCGACGGCCGAGGTGACCCGCACGATCACCGCGCTCGCCAAGGGCGATCTGTCGCAGCCGATGCCGCTCGATGTGGCCGGCCGCCCCCTCGAGGGCGAGTTCCTGCGCTCGGCGACGGTTGTCAACGCCATGATCGCGCAGATGAGCGCCTTCACCTCCGAGGTGACGCGTGTCGCGCGCGAGGTCGGCACCGAAGGCAAGCTCGGCGGCCAGGCCGTGGTGCCCGGACTCGCCGGCACATGGAAAGACTTGACCGACAACGTCAACTCCATGGCGAGCAACTTGACCGGCCAGGTACGCAACATCTCCGAGGTGACGATCGCGGTCGCAAACGGCGACTTGTCACGCAAGATCACGGTGGACGTGCGCGGCGAGATTCTGCAGCTGAAGGAAGCGATCAACACCATGGTCGATCAGCTGCGCTCCTTCGCCTCCGAGGTGACACGTGTGGCGCGCGAGGTCGGCACCGAAGGCAAGCTCGGTGGCCAGGCGATCGTGCCCGGTGTCGCCGGCACCTGGAAGGACTTGACCGACAACGTCAACTCCATGGCGAGCAACCTGACCGGTCAGGTGCGCAACATCGCCGAGGTCGCAACGGCCATCGCCCGCGGTGACCTCTCGCGCAAGATCACGGTGGATGTGAAGGGTGAGATCCTCGAGCTCAAGGAAACCATCAACACGATGGTCGATCAGTTGAACGGCTTTGCCGCCGAGGTGACGCGCGTGGCGCGCGAGGTCGGTACCGAAGGCAAGCTCGGCGGCCAGGCCGAGGTCAAGGACGTGAGCGGTGTGTGGAAGGACCTGACCGACAACGTCAACTCCATGGCGAGTAACTTGACCGGCCAGGTGCGCAACATCTCCGAGGTGACGATCGCGGTCGCAAACGGCGACTTGTCGCGCAAGATCACGGTGGACGTGCGCGGCGAGATTCTGCAGCTGAAGGAAGCGATCAACACCATGGTCGATCAGCTGCGCTCCTTCGCCTCCGAGGTGACACGTGTGGCACGCGAGGTCGGCACCGAAGGCAAGCTCGGTGGCCAGGCCGTGGTGCCCGGTGTCGCCGGCACCTGGAAGGACCTCACGGACTCTGTGAACGCAATGGCCACCAACCTGACCGGCCAGGTGCGCAACATCGCCGAAGTCACGACCGCGGTCGCAAGAGGCGACCTGTCGCGCAAGATCACGGTGGACGTGAAGGGTGAGATTCTCGAGCTCAAGAACACCATCAACACGATGGTCGACCAGCTGAACGGCTTCGCCGCCGAGGTGACGCGCGTGGCGCGCGAGGTCGGTACCGAGGGCAAGCTTGGTGGCCAGGCCACGGTGCCGGGCGTCGCCGGCACCTGGAAGGACTTGACCGACAACGTCAACTCCATGGCGAGCAATCTGACCGGTCAGGTGCGCAACATCGCCGAGGTGGCCACCGCGATCGCAAGCGGCGACCTGTCGCGCAAGATCACCGTGGACGTGCGCGGTGAGATCCTGCAGCTCAAAGAAACCATCAACACGATGGTCGATCAGCTGCGCTCCTTCGCCTCCGAGGTGACACGCGTCGCGCGCGAGGTCGGCACCGAAGGCAAGCTCGGTGGCCAGGCCTACGTGCCTGGCGTCGGCGGCACGTGGAAGGACCTCACGGACTCCGTGAACGCGATGGCCACCAATCTCACCGGCCAGGTGCGCAACATCGCCGAGGTCACGACCGCCATCGCGCGCGGTGACCTGTCGCGCAAGATCACGGTCGATGTGAAGGGCGAGATCCTGCAGCTGAAAGAGGCCATCAACACGATGGTCGATCAGCTGAACGGCTTCGCGGCCGAGGTGACGCGCGTCGCGCGCGAGGTCGGCACCGAGGGCAAGCTCGGTGGTCAGGCCACGGTGCCCGGCGTCGCCGGCACCTGGAAGGACTTGACCGACAACGTCAACTCCATGGCGAGCAATCTGACCGACCAGGTGCGCAACATCGCCGAGGTCGCAACGGCGATCGCCCGCGGCGACCTCTCACGCAAGATCACGGTGGACGTGCGCGGAGAGATCCTGCAGCTGAAGGAGACCATCAACACGATGGTCGATCAGCTCAATGCCTTCGCGGCGGAAGTGACGCGCGTGGCGCGCGAGGTCGGCACCGAGGGCAAGCTCGGCGGCCAGGCCGTGGTGAAGGACGTGAGCGGTGTGTGGAAAGACCTGACTGACAACGTCAACTCCATGGCGAGCAACTTGACCGGCCAGGTGCGCAATATCGCCGAGGTCGCAACGGCCATCGCCCGCGGTGACCTCTCGCGCAAGATCACGGTGGACGTCCGTGGTGAGATCCTGCAGCTGAAGGAGACCATCAACACGATGGTCGATCAGCTCAACAGCTTCGCAGCCGAAGTGACGCGCGTGGCGCGCGAGGTGGGAAGCGATGGGAAGCTCGGCGGCCAGGCGATCGTGCCCGGCGTGGGCGGCACCTGGAAGGATCTCACCGACAACGTCAACTCCATGGCCGGCAACCTGACCGGCCAGGTGCGCAACATCGCCGAGGTCGCAACCGCGATCGCCCGCGGTGACCTCTCGCGCAAGATCACGGTGGACGTGAAGGGCGAGATCCTGCAGTTGAAGGAAACCATCAACACGATGGTCGATCAGCTGAACGGCTTTGCCGCCGAGGTGACGCGCGTGGCGCGCGAGGTCGGTACCGAAGGCAAGCTCGGCGGCCAGGCGGTGGTGCCGGGAGTGGCCGGCACGTGGAAGGACCTGACCGACAACGTGAACGTCATGGCCGCAAACTTGACCAACCAGGTGCGCGGCATCGTGAAGGTGGTGACGGCGGTCGCCAACGGCGATCTGCGCCAGCGCCTCACGGTGGAATCGAAGGGCGAGGTCGCAGCGCTCGCCGACACCATCAACAGCATGACGGACACCCTTGCGACCTTCGCCGACCAGGTGACGACGGTGGCGCGCGAGGTGGGCGTAGAGGGTCGCCTGGGCGGCCAGGCACACGTGCCCGGCGCCGCCGGCACGTGGAAGGATCTCACCGCGAACGTCAATCTGCTTGCGGCGAACCTCACCACGCAGGTGCGCGCGATTGCCGAGGTCGCAACTGCCGTGACCAAGGGCGACCTGACGCGCTCCATTCAGGTGGAGGCGCGCGGTGAGGTGTCCGACCTCAAGGACAACATCAACGCGATGATCGGCAACCTGCGCGCGACCACCGAGCGCAACACCGAGCAGGACTGGCTCAAGACCAATCTCGCCAAGTTCAGCCGCATGATGCAGGGACAGCGCGACCTGGTCACGGTGGGCCAGATGCTGCTCTCCGAGCTCGCTCCGCTCGTGAACGCGCATCAGGGCGTCACCTATGTCATGGAGACGGGCAGCGGCGCTGCGCACTTGAAGCAGCTCGCCGCCTACGCCGATCCCAATGAGAGCAGCGAGCCGCGACTCTATCGTCTCGGCGAGGGCCTGGTGGGTCAGTGCGCGGCCGAGAAGCAGCGCCTGCTGCTTGCGGAGATTCCGCGCGATGCGATCCGAGTGCGCAGCGGGCTCCTCGAGGCAGTGCCGCGCAACGTGATCGCCCTGCCGGTGCTCTACGAGGGTCAGGTGAAGGCCGTCATCGAGCTTGCCTCGCTGCACGAGTTCACCACCTCGCATCTTGCGTTCCTCGAGCAGCTGACGGGCAGCATCGGCGTGGTCCTCAACACCATCGAGGCGACGATGCGCACCGAGGGCCTGCTCAAGCAGTCCCAGCAGCTCGCGATCGAGCTGCAAACGCAGCAGAAGGAGCTGCAGCAGACCAACGAGGAGCTCGCCACCAAGGCGCGGCTGCTCGCCGAGCAGAACGCCGAGGTCGAGCGCAAGAACCAGGAGATCGAGCTCGCCCGCCGCGCCCTCGAGGAGAAGGCGACCGAGCTTGCGCTCACGTCGCGCTACAAGTCCGAGTTCCTCGCCAACATGTCGCACGAGCTGCGCACGCCGCTCAATTCCATCCTGATCCTCGGCCAGCAGCTCGCCGAGAACAACGAGGGCAATCTCTCGGGCCGGCAGGTGGAGTTCGCCAAGACCATCCACGGCGCCGGGACCGACCTGCTCAATCTCATCAGCGACATTCTCGATCTGTCGAAGATCGAGTCGGGCACCGTCACGGTCGAGTGTGAGGAGCTCGCCTTCACTCATCTGCGCGAGACGATCGAGCGCAACTTCCGCCACGAGGCGGACTCACGCAAGCTGAGCTTCGCCACCGACTTCGATTCGAAGCTGGGACGTGCGATCACCACCGACTCGAAGCGCCTGCTGCAGGTGCTGAAGAACCTGCTCTCGAACGCCTTCAAGTTCACCGACCGCGGCGGCGTGCGGCTGCACGTCGGGCTCGCAGTCGGCGGCTGGAGTGTCGATCACCCGATCCTCACGCAAGCACAGAGCGTGGTGGAGCTCTCGGTCAGTGACACCGGTATCGGCATCCCACTCGAGAAGCAGCGCATCATCTTCGAGGCTTTCCAGCAGGCCGATGCCGGCACCGCGCGCAAGTACGGCGGCACGGGCCTGGGGCTTGCGATCAGCCGCGAGCTTGCGCATCTGCTCGGCGGTGAGATTCGCCTGAGCAGCGTGCCCGGCAGCGGCAGCACCTTCACCTTGTATCTGCCGCTCGTGTACGGAGGCCCGGCCTACAGCAAAGGTGCTGCGGCGGCCCAGGCGCAGCTGCCCCCGAGCCCGGTGCCCGTCGCGCAGTTCCAGCCGATCGTGCTGCCGGTGCGCACCGAGGAGATTCCGGACGATCGCGAGATGCTGCAGCCGAACGATGCCGTGCTGCTCATCGTCGAGGACGATCCGCACTACGCCAAGGTGCTCTTGAACCTCGCCCGCGATCACGGCTTCAAAGCCCTGGTGGCGAAGAACGGCGCCGATGCGCTCAACCTTGCGCGCAAGTACAAGCCGACCGCCGTCTCGCTCGATGTGTTCCTGCCCGACATGCTCGGCTGGACGGTGCTCAACCAGCTGAAGCGCGACTCCGAGACGCGGCACATCCCGGTGCAGATCCTCACCGTCGAGGAGGAGCGGCAGTACGGCCTCGAGCGCGGTGCCTTCTCCTACATGAACAAGCCGCTCACTACCGAGGGCCTGGAGGCAGCGCTCGAGCGCATCAAGAGCTTCTCGCGCGCGCGCGTGCGCAAGCTGCTGGTCGTCGAGGACGACCCGGCCGAGCAGCTCTCGATCGCTGAGCTCATCCGCCACGATGACGTGGAGATCACGACGGTGGGTGAGGGTCGGCACGCACTCGCCGCCATGCGCGAGGAAGACTTCGATTGCATGGTGCTCGATCTGAAGCTCCCCGACATGTCGGGCTTCGAGCTGCTCACCGAGGTGCAGCAGGACGAGCGTCTGCGCAACACGCCGATCGTGGTGTTCACCGGGCGCGAGCTCTCGGCGGATGAGGAGAGCGAGCTGCGCAAGAAGGCGAAGAGCATCGTGTTGAAGGGCGTGCGCTCACCCGAGCGGCTGCTCGATGAGACGGCACTCTTCCTGCATCGCGTGCTCGCCGATCTGCCCGCCTCCAAGCAGCGCATGATCGAAGCGCTTCATAACAGCGACGAAGCCCTCCACGGCCGCAAGGTGCTGGTGGTCGACGATGACATCCGCAACATCTTCGCGCTCAATAGCCTGCTCGAGCGGCATACCATGGAGGTGATCAGCGCGACCAACGGCCAGGATGCGATCAAGCTCGTCGAGTCGACCGAGGAGCTGTCGCTCGTGCTCATGGACATCATGATGCCGGAGATGGACGGCTACGAGACGATTCGCCGCATTCGCGAGAATCCGAAGTTCCGTCTGCTGCCGATCATCGCGCTCACCGCCAAGGCGATGAAGGGCGACCGCGAGAAGTGTCTGGAGGCGGGTGCCTCCGACTACGTGGCGAAGCCCGTGAACACCGAGCAGCTGCTGTCGCTCGTGCGCATGTGGCTGCATCGTTGAGAGGCGAGGTGGTGAGCCTGGAGAGCCGCACCGTGCTGCCGACCGTCAGCGAGAAGGTCAATATCCTGCTGGTCGATGATCAGCCGGCGCGGCTGCTCTCCTACGAGACGATCCTGAGCGGTCTCGGCCACAATCTCGTGCTCGCGCACTCCGGGCTCGAGGCACTCGAGAAGCTGATGCAGCATGACTTCGCCGTCATTCTGCTCGATGTGAGCATGCCGGGCATGGACGGCTTCGAGACGGCGGCTCTCATTCACCAGCACCCGCGCTTCGAGAAGACGCCGATCATCTTCGTCACCGGCGTGCACGTGACCGAGCTCGACCGGCTACGGGGCTACAAGCTCGGCGCCGTCGACTACGTCTACATTCCGGTCGTGCCCGAGATCCTGCGCAGCAAGGTCGGCGTGCTCGTGGAGCTGCACCAGAGGGGCCGCGAGCTTCGCATGCTCAACCAGGCGCTGGAGCGCGCCAACGACGAGCTGACGCGCGCGAATGCGAGCTTGCAGGCCGAGAAGAACCGCGAGCTCGAGGAGCTCAATCGCGTGCTGCGCCAGGCGAATCTCGAACTCGAGACCGCCAACAGGGCGCTGCAGATCGAGATCTCCGAGCGCGCGCGCGTCGAGCAGGTGCTCAAGGAGGCGGACCGGCACAAGAACGAGTTCCTTGCGATGCTCGCTCACGAGCTGCGCAATCCGCTCGCACCCATCCGCAACGCGGTGGAGATCATGCAGCGCGAGGATCTGAGCGATGCGCAGCGCGTCTGGACGCGCGAGATCATCGAGCGCCAGGTCGGACACCTCACGCGGCTGGTCGACGATCTGCTGGATGTCTCGCGCATCACGCGCGGCAAGATCAATGTCTCGCGCGAGCCCATGACGGTTGGCGATTTCATCGCCCGCGCGGCCGAGACCGTACAGCCGCATCTGACAGACAAGCACCAGGAGCTGCTCCTCGACCTTCCGGAGGAGGCAGTACGGGTCGAGGGCGATCTGACGCGACTCACACAGGCCGTGGCCAACGTGCTCTCGAACGCGGTGAAATACACCGACGAGGGCGGACGCATTCAGGTGAACGTACGCGCCCAGGGCTCGTGGGCGGAGATCCGGGTGCGCGACAACGGCATCGGCATTCCTGCGGATCAGCTGCCGAAGGTGTTCGATCTTTTCACCCAGGTGGAGCGCGCGAGCGAGCGCGCACCGGGCGGCCTCGGCATCGGACTCGCCCTCGTGCGCAAGCTCGTGGAGATGCACGGCGGCAGCGTCACGGCGCACAGTGCGGGAGCCGGTGAGGGCAGCGAGTTCGTGATTCGTCTGCCGCGTCTCGTGGAGCAGACGCAGCAGATGCTATCGACGCAAACGCTACCGACGGGGATGCTACCGACAGAGTTTTCTGCCGCGGCCAATGCCGGGTCCGTTTCCGTGCCCGGCCGGCGTATTCTCATCGTCGATGACAATCGTGATGCGCTCGAGAGTCTCGCGACACTCATGCAGATGGCCGGCCATCAGGTGGAGACCGCGGCCGACGGCGAGCTCGCGTGGCAGGCCGCCGCGGACTGCCGCCCGGAGGTCATGCTGCTCGATCTCGGATTACCGAAGCTCGACGGTTACGAAGTGGCGCGCCGCATTCGCGCACAGGAATGGGGCAAGTCCGTGGTGTTGGTCGCGCTCACGGGCTGGGGTCAGGATGAGGATCGGCGCCGCACGCGCGAGGCCGGCTTCGATTCGCACATGGTCAAGCCCCTCAATGTGGACTTGCTCACGGAATTTCTGAATCGCCTGCCGGACGGCTCCCCGAGCCTTACACATTCTTAATGCCCGCTTAAGCGCCCTGACAGGGTGGCCCAGCTATCGTGTGGGTGCTGCAATGCGCAGCCTCGATGGCCACGCGGGCATTCTCAAGGATCGTGAGTTCTCTGCAGCTTCTTCGCATCGGCACGCTGGCCATCGCTTGCGCGCTCATAGTTGTCGGATCGTTCGCGGCTCGCTCCGCGAATGTCGCTGCGCCCGCGCACACCCCTGTGCCCGCGCAGGTCGCGGCACCCGCGCAACCGGTCACTGCCCGGCCGCCGCTCGTTGCCGTCCCGGCACCGCCGATGACCAAGGCGATGCAGACACGCATGCATCAGTGCACCGCCGTCGCGCACTCAAGACAGTTGCACGGCAAGCAGCGCGATGCCTACATGCGCAGCTGCGCCGTCGCCAAGCACGCGCCGACTATGCCGCAGCAGACCGCGAAGGCGAATCAGCCGCGCTGAAGTCGATCACCACGCGCAGCCCGGGGCCGTTGTCCTCGAGCGCGAGTTGTGCGTGATGCAGCCGCGCGATCGCGGCCACCAGGCTTAAGCCGAGTCCCGTTCCCGAGGTCGTCGCGGTGGCCGCCGGCAATCGTACGAAGGGCTGCAGCACGTGCGTGCGCTCGCCGTCGGGAATGCCCGGCCCGTTGTCGGCGACGACGAGCCGCGAGCGCGGTCCCTTTTGCATCGCCCGCACTTCGATACGGCCACCGGCTGGCACGTATTTCAGTGAGTTCTCCACCAGGTTGGCGACCGCCTGCGCGAGCAGCTGCCGGTTGCCGCGCACCTCGCACTTGGGATCGGCCTGCACCGTGAGCTCGAGGTGGCGCTCGCGCGCCGCCGGCTCGTAGAGCTCGGCCATGTCGCAGGCGAGCTCCGCTAAATCGACCGGATCGCTGTTCGCGACGGAGATGCCCGACTCCGCCTGCGCGATCTGCAGCAACGTTGCGAGCGTGCGCTGCACGTGCTCGAGTTCCTGCAGTGAGGCCTCGATACCGCTGCGCACACTGGCATCTGCGGTCGAGCCGCGCGCGACGTCCTCGAGCCGGCTGCGCAGCCGATAGAGCGGAGCGCGCAGGTCGTGCGCCGCGCTGTCGAAGCTCGCGCGCAGCACCTGCGTTTTCTCCGCGAGCCGATCCACCATGTGATTGACGGCCTGCGCGAGCGCATCGAACTCATCGCTCGCGCCCGCAACCGGCAGGCGCCGCGACAGATCGCCGCCGACGATGGCATCGCACGTTTCGGCTGCGCGCTGCACGCGCCGCGTGAGGCTGCGGCTCAACCAGTAGCCGGCGAGCACGCCGACCAGGGCCGTGAGCCCGATGCCCCACAGCGTTGCCTTGCGGAAGGTCGCCGCGAGACGCAGCTGCTGCCCGATGTCGCTGCCGACCAGCAGCCGGTGCCCGTCGGGAAGCACCGTCACGCTCGCGCGCACCGGATGCACGACCGGATCATCGTTCGCGCCGCGCGCTTCGATGTTGAACTGCCTCCAGGCCTCTCCCGGCACGCCGTCGAAGGGCCAGCGCGCGAGATTGCCGCCCTCCTTCTGCAGATTCGCATCGACGAGCAGGTAGACGGCGCCCGTGCGTCCCCAGCTGTCGGAGCGCCAGGTGAGCTCGTCCGCGAGCGCGATGAGGCCGCCGCGCCGGTACTCGTCGGTGAGTCCTTCGAGCTCCGCTGTAATCACGGCATCGATCTCATTGGAGAGAATGGTCTCGGTGAGCAGATAGATCGTGCCAAGGAGCACGCCGACGCCAAGCGTGAAGATCACGCCGTAGCCGAGCGCAAGACGAAACGCTGAGGTCCTAAGCGGATTTATCTTCATCGCGGATCACGTAGCCGGCTCCCCGCACGGTGTGGATGAGCGGCTTGGTGAAGCCCCGATCGACAGCGTGCCGCAGGCGGCTCATGTGCACGTCGATGAGATTCGTCTGCGGATCGAACTGCAGGTCCCACACGCCCTCGAGCAGCATCGTGCGCGTGACGACCTGACCGGCGTGCCGCAGCAGGAACTCCAGCAGCTTGAACTCACGTGCCGTGAGCTCGATCTCGCGCGCGCCCCGCGTCACGCGCCGGCTGAGCAGATCCATCTCGAGGTCCGCGACCTTGAGGCGTGTGGGCGCCGTGTTATCGGCCGCCGAGCTCCGGCGCAGCAGCGCTTCCACGCGCGCGAGCAACTCCGAAAAGGCAAACGGCTTGGCGAGATAGTCATCGCCGCCGGCTTTCAGTCCCTGCACGCGCTCGTCAACCGTGCCGAGCGCGCTCAACACCAGCACCGGCGTGCGTGCGCCCTGCTCGCGCAGAAACTTCACCAGCGCAAGCCCGTCCATGTGCGGCAGCATGCGATCGGTGATGATGAGATCGTAGCCGCCTTCGGTGGCGCGAAAGAGACCCTCGCGGCCGTCGGCCGAGTGATCGACCGTGTAGCCGCTCTCGCGCAGTCCCTTGAGCACGAACTGCGCGGCTTCCTGGTCGTCTTCGATGAGCAGCAAACGCACGATGGGTCCGCTTGGCCCGCGCCGTCAGTGTCGCATCGCGCCGTGCGAAGGGCGGCAGCGCGGCACGCTACCCGGAGCGTTGTGGCAGGGCATCTACGGTGTGGCCATCCGGCAGCGTGACCCGCACGTAGAAGCCGCCCGGTCTGCCGTCCTTCAACGGGTAATAGACGATCGTGATCTTATCGCCGGGGGTGAGCGTCTTGCTGTTCCAGCCGCGCCGCCCAAGGTAGCTCGGGCTCATGCCCTCGAGGCCCCACTCGGTCATCTTGCCTTGCGCTCCGGGGACCATGACCCAGAGGAAGGTGTGTGGTTGCGTCCATTCGTATCTCTCGAGCGTGCCGTGCAAGGACTTCTCCTTGCCCCATTCGAACATCGCTGTCGAGTGGTGAGCACTCGCGGGCAGCCCGCAGACGAGCGCGGCGACACACAGGAAAGCGGGCAGAAACCAGCGTCGGAGCTTCACAAACTAGCCTCCCGGCTTGTGCTTGAGACTGAAGGCCGCATTTCCATGCTCGTCGAGCGCGTCGTGATTGTTCTGCTCGCACACGTATTCCATCATCTTCCAGTCGCGGTGGCGCCTGTAGTACGCGGTGGTCGTGTAGGGCTCGACGAACACGGCGGGGTCGACCCGCGTGGTGGTGATCTCGAGCACATCCGGCTGCGAAAGGCGAATCCGCTCGGTCACGTGAAACTTGTCGCTGTGGCCGTTGAGACCCATCATCGGACTCGTCTCCGGCAGGATCGCCGAGGTCTCCACGACCAGCGTGTCACCCTCCCAGTGTCCGACCGACGTTCCCTGATAGCTCGCCTCTGGGTCCGCAGGCTGACTGCCGTCGGTGTAGACACGGCGAATGATATGGTCCGTCTCGATGAGGATGGTCACGCGCCCCGGCGTGAAGAGAAACTCGATCGGATAGGGCTGCTGCATACTTTGCGGGACACCGGGCGGCACGCAGCTGGCAACGGATGAAACGAAGTTGAGCCCGGGCGTCGTGCGATTCTTGGCGAGATATTTTTCGTACTGCGCCTCGTAGGCAGCTGTCAGTTTGGGTGCCGGCGGCGCCTGCCCCGGGGCCGGGCGCGCCATGAACGCCGGATCCCAAACCCCGCCCCAGTCGGGAAGCTTGGCCAGCGCTGTGTACGGATTCTCCGGAGCCGGCGCCGGCGGCGCAGCGGCCTTCTCCGCGCTCTGCGTGCCCTGTGGACCACAACCGGACAACAGGGCGGCGAGGCAGATCGCTGCCGCCCCCGCCATCGACATGACTGTGCGCCTCATCGCTCCCCCTCGAGCTGAAAGCGCAATCTTACGCTCACATGTGTTGGTCAAAAAGCACAGCGCCTGGTTCAATCGGGCACATCTACCGCGGTGAGCTTGCGCCCAAGCTAGGAGCTCTATCCGCCCTTCTCCCGCATGGACTTCGCGTCCCAGAGATAGAGCAGGTAGCCGTCCGGGTCGCGCAGCTCCGCGCCGTAACCCCAGAAAAGCTTCTGCGGTGCTTTGTCGAAGGCCAGTCCGCGCCCCGAGAGCTCGCTGTGCTTCGCCTCGACGTCATCGACCTGAAAGGTCAGGGTGCAGGTGGGATTGGAATGCGGCTGCGCGCTCTCGACCAGAAACAAGGTGAAATCGGCATCATCCTGCAAAGCGACCGTCTTGCGCTCGCGCAGCTCGAATTCGACCTTGAGCCCGAGATTCGCGGCATACCAGTCGCGCGATCGAGCGTAGTCGCTGACCGGAAGGGTCAGATGGTTCAAGCGCACCATGCCCCGTCTCCCCGAGGTACGCCGATTCGAGGGGCTAAGAGTGCCCCATCGCGCTCAGGCTGTCGCCTGCGGCTTGCGTCCGGCAGATCGCAACAGCAACGTGGTCGACAGGAGCAGCAACTCCTCGATACCGAAGGATCCCCCACCGCCCGACTTGCTCGGCGGCGGGTCGTTGACCGTCAAAGCCGCCGATGCGGTGCCCGTCTGTCCGTAGGCATCTTTGACCGTCAATGTGATAGTGCTCGATCCGGCTTGTCCGGATGCAGCGGCGAGGGTGGCCGAGCAACTCTTGGTGGTGCTACCGCAGCCGCTGCTCAAAGAGACGGCGGAGTTGGGCACAAGAGTCGTGTTGCTGCTGCCCGCGGTGACCGAGAGCGCGCCGGTTCCAGTGAGAGTGAACGAGATCGGGCTGGTCGCTCCACCCTCCATGACAGTCTGCGAGCCTCCACTCATCACGCTGATCGTCGGCGGGGCGGGAGCCGTCACGGTGATCGTGCTCATCGTTTGCGCCGAGCGATTCGCGCCATCGGTGACCACGACGGTCAGAGTTGCGGTACCGACCTGGCCGATCACCGGAGTCACTGAAATCATGCACGAAGTCGTCGGAGCGCCGCACGACCCCGGCGAGAGCGTGACGCCGGCTGCGCCGGCGGACACGAGAGAGGCGGGGACCAGGGCAGGATTCGACGACTGGACGCTCACCACGAGATTACCGAGACCACCAAGCGTAAGGCCTGTGGGCGCGGAGCTCGTGCCACCCACGATCGTCATTTTGCCGAGCGCGCTGATCGTCGGAACCGGAAGCGTGTCGAGCGCCCCCACGGCATCCACGCGTCCGTAGCCGTACATGCCATCCGGCACGGCACTCCCGAGCTGGACCGCTCCGGTCTGAAGCGCGTTCGTCAGTTGCGAGGGTGTCAGGCCGGGAAACGCCGACCGAATCAGAGCGGCGACTGCCGCGGCATTCGGCGCGGCCGCCGACGTGCCCGGAAACAAACCACCCGAATCGGTGGTGAAGGTCGTTCCCGCTGCATCGACGTACACCTCGTCCAGGGAGACGAGGCTGGGCGCTTGCAGTGAGACCGGGGTCGGAAACACCAGATGGACCGGACCCTGCCCGCTATAGGGCTCCAGTGTGTTGCCGATACCATCCGCGGCGCTCACCGCACCCGTCGTGATGACGCCCGACACGAAAGCCTGTGGCGACACGATGCTTCCGGGCGTCGAGCCCGACAGCGCCGTGGCACCATCCCCTCCGATCCAGAGCTTTACGTACTTGCCCGCCATGCTGGCATCGGGTGTTGCCAGATACACGTCGTAAGTGTCGGTGGTGAATGCCATCGGAGAATCGAACAATGTGGCCGAAGAGCCCGCAGATCCCAGGCAGCCCTTCGCATTGGTGACGGTATCGATCCAGTACAGGTCGAAGTTGCTGACGTTCTGATCGAAAGGGTCCGCCCATTGCAGCGTCACGTTGTAGGTATTGGCCAACCCGACTGCGAGAGCCTCACCTTCGACCCCGCTGAAGCTGTTCAGGTAGTAGTCGACCTGATTGCTGGACGGGCAAAAGATGCTGGTTATGCCGATGTTCAAAGCTGCAATCGAGACCGGGGTGTAAGTCCCTTCCCAGTAGGAGCCGTTGTAGTTCTCGGTCACTGTGAAGAGCAGCACCTTGGAATTCTGCGCGAGCAAGGTCTGCACTCCGGCGGCAAACGTCCCGTTCGATGACATCAGGTCCTCTTGGGGATAGGTCAGATCGTCCACCAGGATCGTCGCGCCGGCAGCTGCCAGCTGACCCAGGCAGCCCACGTATTCCACGTCGGTCTCGGGTGAGCAGAACGCGAGACTCGCGCCCGGCGCCACCGCGTGCACCTCCTCCAGCATCATCGTGCCCTCATCGCCGGAGTTGGAGTTCAGGCTGCCCCCGGCACTTGCGGGTACGACAGTCACGTTCGGCAGCTCACCGCGTCCTTGAATGGTCGCGATGCTCGTGACGTTGTCAGACATGACACCGACCGTGACGCCGGCGCCGCTCACGCGGGTGCTCGCCACGAATTGATCGGCGTGCATGATGGTGACGGCATTGCCATCGATCGCCTGTCCGCCGCCCGCGCCCTGCGGCAGCGCCTGGCCGACGCGCGCCTTCTTGTCCGAGATCGATACTTTCGGTACGCGATGGCGCGCATACACGGGTAGCTTGATTCGCTGCACGCCAGAGACGGCCGCGAGCTTCGGCAGCGCCGTGGGCAGCACCCATCCTTCCACCACGCAAAACGGCGGGACTTTCACAGTGGCATTGACGCTGAGGCCGGCTGCACGCAAAGCCTGTGTCGGTGCGGGGAGCGAGCAGTCGAACACCACATCGACCTGAACGCGGCCGCCGGAATCGATGTGTGACGACGGCGTCGATTGAATCTGTCGCGATGACGTGCTCGAGGTCGCTTGCTTGTAGATCGCAAGAAGCTCAGAAGAAACGATGCTCTGCCAACCCGACTGCGCCACAGCATCGAGTGCGGCTGCCAGCAGTACGAGCGTTCCGAGACAGCGTACGGCGCGGCGGATCAGGCGCGTGGCGCGCCGGAACGAAGGAGCGTGCGTGATTCTGCGCATGGGCGCAGATATCTGAACGCACCGCATACAAACACCGCCGTGACCGTTATCACGCGAGCTTCGCTGTGTGTGTGACGGGGTGCGCGCGGGCGCTGGGAGGCCGATCGCGCCTCGCTTGCTTATGCTCGGCTCAGCTGTGCCAGGTCGACGATGAGAACCAGTTCACCTGAATTTTCGCCCCACTTTTCGGCCATCCCGGACCCGGGAGAACAACGAATTCGCGTCCTCACGAAAGTGGCACACAGAGTTTCCCTTACGAGCCGTAGGGGCACATAACTTTTCCAGTTTCCGAAACCCCCCTCCCCCATACCACCCCGCCTGCCCCTCGCAAGCTTCAAATCCGCCGCGAGCGCCGCAGCAACTCGTACTCCTCGAGCACGGCCTGCTCGAGCAGCTCCTCGGGAGCTGCGATCACGGGTGCGCCGAGTTCTCTCAGGAGTGTGCGCTGACGCGCGGCGCGCTCCTCATGCTCGCGCGCGGCGAGCGCTACCCACGGATCACGCCAGCCGCGGGCGGGCCGCGTCGCGAGCGCTGCGATCTGCGGGCTATGCGCACCAGCCACGACCACCAGATGCGGTGGCGACAGCAGTCGCACCGCCCGCACGAGCGCCTCGGCGAGTGCGGCATCGGCAAGATCGGTGAGCAGCACTACGAGGCTGCGATGCTTGAGGAGTGCTCGGATGCGGACGGCGGCGGCGAGCGGGTCCGACTCGGTGCTCTCGGGCGCCAGCTGCTCGAGCGCGCGCCGGAGGCGCATGATCGCGCCGAGCCCGCGCGTCGGCGGCACCAGAGCCAGCGGCCGGTCGGAGAACACCAGCAGACCGATGCGATCATCGTTGGGGGTGGCACTCTCGGCAAAGCGCGCCGCGATGTTGGCATAGAGCCCGAGCCGGTCCAGCTGCCCCGCGCGCACGCGGCTCGAGCGTCCCGCATCGATGGCGATGAGGATGTCTAGATGCTGATCCTCGCTGAACTCGCGACTGATCAAGCTGCCGAGCCGCGCGGTCGCCTTCCAGTCGATGCGCGCCAGTGGATCGCCCGGCACATAGCTGCGCAGTTGATGCAGCTCCGAGCCGGCTCCCGCCGCGCGACGCGGCCGGCTGCCGCTCGAGATTCCACGCGCTCGCGCGCGGGCGGCGTGCACCACGTCGGGCGCCACCACCACCTCGCGCGCGAGCGCCTGTTCGTGCGACCACCAGATGAGACCCAGCCGGCCGAGGACGCGCGCCGGCAGCGCCGGCCAGGCGTGTGCACCCAACCGCACCGGAGTGAGCATGAGCGGATCGCTCACCGCGGCGGCGCCAGGCGCGGTCAGATGACGCGTGCCTCCCGGACCTTCGAAGCCCGGCGGCATGACGGGGACATATTCGATGTCGAGTGGTCGCGGTCCGCTGTTGTGAAAGGCAAACGCCGCCGACTGGGGTCGTCCGAGAAATCCGCGCGCTGCGATGTCGAGCTCGGCGCGCACGGGCATCCTGCGCATCCACCAGCTCTCGAGAGCGACACCGAGCAGCAGCAAGCCCAGCGGCCAGCGCCAGAGCCCAGCAAGCTCGGGAGCGCTCGACCAGAGACCGGCGATCGCCAGCACCGCGGTCAACACGAGCAGGATGTAGGTACGTTGCGCGAGGTGCATCAATCAGCGCGGCACGGGCGTGTCATCCAGGAGCGCGCGCGCGAGCTCGCGGTCGCTGACTCCCTCGAGCGCGGCCTCGGGGGTGGGAACGAGCCGATGCGCCATTACCCAGACGGCAACCCGCTTCACGTCATCGGGTGAGACGAAATCGGCAGCGCGCAGTCCGGCTGCGATCCGCGCTCCTTTGATGAGTGCCAGTGCGCCGCGCGTCGAGAGCCCGAGAGAGATGCGCGGATGCTCGCGCGAGGCGCGCACCAGATCGAGCACGTAGCCGGTGAGTGCATCCGATACGTGAATGCTCTCCGCCTCGGTGCGCGCCGCCGCCAGCAGCTCGCGCTCGAGCGGTGCCAGCTCGACCATCGCACCCGACGCCGCTGCGATGCGCGCGCCGTAGCGGTTCAAGACCTCGGCCTCGAGCTCGCGCTGCGGATAGTCCATGTCGATGCGCAGCATGAAGCGATCGAGCTGCGACTCGGGCAAGGGATAGGTGCCTTCGAACTCGCGCGGGTTCTGAGTTGCGAGTACCAGAAAGTCCTCCGGCAGCGCGAATACTTCACGCTCCACGCTTACCTGCCGCTCCTCCATCGCCTCGAGCAACGCCGACTGAGTCTTGGGCCCTGCCCGATTGACCTCGTCCACGAGCACCACATCGGCGAACAGCGGCCCGGGGCGAAACACGAATTGCCGCCGCGCCTCATCGAAGATGTGCACGCCCGTGATGTCGCTCGGCATTAGATCCGGGGTGCCCTGAATGCGCTTGAACTCTCCGCGCAGCACGCGCGCCAGCGACTTGGCGAGCAGTGTCTTGCCAAGGCCAGGAACGCCCTGCACGAGCACGTGGCCGCGCGCGACGAGCGCGACGGTAAGCGCGCACACGGCGTCCTCGACTCCGACGAGCACGCGCGACAGCTCGCCGCGCAAGCGCTGCTCCAGCCCTTGGATAGCTTCGCTCATGTGCGGATCAGCCTCTCGATGCGCAGGATCAGATTGTGCAGCTTGCGCAAGGGAACGCGCTGCCCGGCGTAGGCCTGCGCGTACCAGCTGCGCAGCTGCTCGAGCTCGCTGCTCAAGACGCGCGGATGCCGCCCCAGATACTCCCACGCACGTGCCGCTCCACGCTCGCCGGCTGCGCCGGGCGGCACCTCGGCGAGCAGGTGCTCGAATAGCGTGCGGGCTGCTGCATCGGCGCGCACGACACGCGCGAGCAAACCGCCGGTCGCCTGCACGAGATCGGCTTCCCTCGGTGCCGGCACGCGCACGCGCTGCGCGCTCAGGCGCGTTCCCCCGAGCACCCAGGCCAGCCACAGCCCCGCGACGATCGCTGCAGTCAGATACAGACGCGGATCACGGTAGAACTTCTGCGGATCGTAGGCCGCTCCGAGCCCCTGGTGGCCGTCATCGAAGAGCACCGTGCCGTGCGGTGCTACGTGCAGCGCGACGATGTTGGCGAGCAGGGTCGCGTTGCTTGCCAGGCCGAGCGCGCGATTGGTGAAGAGGCTGCCGTAGCCGCTCACGATGATCGTGCCCGCGCCGAGCGGCCGGGTCCACAGCACCCCGGCACCGCTTGACCGCTCGTGCGCCAGCTCGAGCGCGAATCCGTCATACGGTACCTCGACCGCCCACGGCTGATGTGCGTAGTCCGACAGCGCCACGACCTCGCGGAGATTGCGAAAGTAGGCGTGGCTGCCGTTCGGCGACAGCACCGAGCGCTCAGGCTCGCGCAGCATGCGAAATGCGTCGCTCACCGACACACGCGGCTGCTCGCCGGTATCGGGCGCCTGGCGAGCGCCGGCTCCGGACTCACCACCTCGCCCGGCGCCCCGGCGCGCCGCTGCGGCCCGCTGCTCGCGCAGCCGCACACTCTGAAAGCTGAGACCGGTGAGCAGGTTCACGTCCGCGGGCACGAGTCCCGTGGCACCGAACGCCCAGTCGGGAGCATCCGCGAGCGCCGCGAGCACCAGGAGCGTGTTGCCCGCGCGGATCCAGTGATCGAGCGGCACGAACTCCTCGGTCCGGTACTGCGCGGTCGCGGGCAACGTGACGATGAGCAGATTGCCGGCTGCCGCCAGGTCCTTGCGCTTGCCGAGGACATCGAAGCGATCGCGCAGCGAGGCGACGCGCACGCCCGCGGCATCGAGCCACGAAAGCGCGGCGAAGTAACCGTTACCGCGCCGCTCGGCGGTGATCGGCCGCGCAACGTCGCGCGCCCCTCCTCCCCCACCGCCACCGCGCAGGAACATCGCTGCGAAGAGCGCGAGGGCACCGAGCGCACATAGCAAGGTGATCCGCCGCTCCCGGCCCGCGGTGACACTCTTCATGCCGGTGCGCTCGTCCTGACGCTGAGGTGCTCGAGAAGGAGCTGCCCGGCTTCCACCGCGGAGCTGAGCTCGGGGGCCGTCACTTCGTCCGCGGCGTAGCGCACGCGCTCGGTGGTGAGCGCTAACTCACTCAGGCGGCGCTGATCCTCGCCATCAGTAAGCGCCGCGCCGCGAATCAGCTCCCGCACGGTCAGGCTGCGCAGCGCCAGCCTCCGGGGCGCGCGCGCCAAGCGCTCGCTGATCAATTCGAGCAGCAGACGCGGCCGCTCGAGCAAAGGTGCGCGCTCCACATCGGCAGCGCTGATCTGCGATTGCAGCGTCAGCGTGCCGTCGGCGGCAGCCCGCGTCCGGCTCACGCGCCGACCGAGCAGATTCGCAACCCGCGCCTCGTTCAGGACGACCAGCACCGCGAGCGCGATGAGCACGGCGAGGGCCGCATAAGTTGCGAGCTCGAGAACGGTCTGCGGCAGCCCCATGCGGCTCACCATGCGCGCAAACCACCCCGGCTCATCGTCCTCGGTGCGCGCGGCGGCAATGTTGCGCAGCCAGCTCTTGAGCCGCTGCCACAATCCACTGCGCGCCTGAGCGGATGCGCCGATCTCGGTCAGCACCTGCCGTAGCTTCGTGAGGCTCGGCGTCGCTCCCGCCGGGTGCGCCTCGAGGTCGTGCTCGTGCGCGAGAAGTGTGCGCAGCTCCTCGAGACTCCCGGCCGAGAGATCGTTTTGCGGATCGCGCCAGCTGGCGGGTAACCAACGATCGATGCCGTCCGCGTGCAGCTGCCGGGTGAGATCCGGACAGCGGGACGTAATGCGTGCGAAACCGATGTCGTTGGCGCGGTCCAGACGCGCCGTGCACGCATCGAGGCTCGCGAGTGCGCGCGCCACCTCCGGCGCTGCGGACGCAGCCGACCCCGGTGCTGCGAGGGCAGCGCCCGCCAGCCACCCGGCGCAAAGGAGCGTGGCGCTAGCGGCAGTCCTGCACACGAATCAGATCTCGACGGCTTGCGCGACGCGGCGCTCCAGATCCAATCCCTCGCGGCGCACCTGCAGATCGCCATAGAGCGCGAGGATCACCGCCCACATGAACGGCAGGCTCACCGCTCCCAGTGCAACGCCGGCGACCGTGGAGATCGCACTCACGACCGCGAGGTCGGCGACTCCCAAGATCGCGCCGGAGATCGCGGCGAGCACTCCGATGAGTGCTTCGAAGGCAATCATCACGAAGAAAGTCAGGATGATCGTGAGGAAGGTGCGCCACCAGTTGCGGTGCACGAGCCAGGCGCTGTAACGCAGCGCCTCGGTCGGCTTGCACGGCCGCAGCAGCAGCGCCGGCACCGCGAACAGGAAAGCGAGCGCGAGGTACAGGCCCGGCAGCACGAGCAGCAGCAACCCGAGCATGATGCCGAGCAGGGCCAGCACTCCCACGATCAGCAGCTCGGGAAAGCGCGCAACCACGGTGCGCAGCTCAGCGGAGGTCGAGGTCGGCACGCCCGTCGCGAGCGCATTTTGCCGTAGGATGAGCGCCCCCGAGCACGCGACCGACAGGAACAGGCCGATCGCATACCACAGCCACCACACCGGATCGTGGCGCGGAAATGCCTTGAGTGGCCTTCCCGTGAGGAGCTGGTGCATGTTCGCGAGCTGACTGACGATCATGATGACGGCGCCGTAGGGCAGACATCTGAGCAGCGTCATGCGGAAGATGCGGAACCCTGAATCGAGCACCTCGCCGATCGATTGCGGACGGGAGGGCGGGTACGGTGACGCGCTGGGCATCGGTAGATATTAAGCCATGGCGGGAATTCCAACGACATGACGCCGGATCCCACGACGCACGATCTGCTGCGCGAGGGCGTACGTCGTCTACCGCCCGAGCTGACGAGCCCGGCGCTCGATGCGGAGGTATTGCTGGCGCACGTGCTGGGCGTCCCCCGCGCGCACGTGAGATCACACAGCGAGGAGACGCGCACCGCGGCCGAGCGAGCGCGCTATGTGGCGCTCCTCGAGCGCCGGGCGCGCGGCGAGCCGCTCGCCTACATCCTCGGCTACAAAGATTTCTGGTCGCTGCGCCTGGCGGTGACACCCGCCGTGCTGGTGCCGCGTCCGGAGACCGAACTGCTGGTCGAACGGGCGTTGGCCCTGGCACCACGTGAGCAGGCGCGCGTCGTGGACATCGGCACCGGCTCCGGAGCCATCGCGCTCGCGCTCGCACGCGAGCGCCCGGGGTGGCAGATCGTCGCGACCGAGCTGTCGGCGGAGGCTCTCGATGTTGCGCGGCGCAACGCGGCCGATCTTGCCATCGACACGGTCGAATTCCTGCAGGGCGATGGGTTCGCGCCCCTCGCGGGACGGCGCTTCGATGTGCTGCTGAGCAATCCGCCCTACGTTGGCGACGAGGATCCGGTACTGTCCGCGCCGCCGCTGCGGTTCGAGCCGCGCGTCGCACTCACACCGGGTGCCGATGCCATGGCTTGTCTGTCCACATTCATCGGCGCCGCGCCGCGCCACCTCGAGCGCGGCGGCTGGCTGCTGCTCGAGCATGGAGCGCTGCAAGCCGCGGCCGTGGCGCGCGAGCTTGTCGCGCGCGGCTTTGCTCACGTACGCTCGCATCGCGATCTCGCAGGACACGAGCGCATCACCGAAGCAAGCTGGAACGAAAGGATGGCCTGATATGGTGCGATTCGAGACTTCACATGGCGCGTTCACCGTCGAGCTGTTCGCCAAGGAGGCGCCGCAGACGGTGGAGAACTTCCTCCGCTACGTCGATGAGTCGTTTTTCGACGGCACGGTGTTCCACCGCATCATTCCGGGCTTCGTCATCCAGGGTGGTGGACTGACGGCCGAGATGCGTCAGAAGGAGACACACCCTCCGGTGCAGAACGAGGCGGAGAACGGACTCAAGAACAAGCGCGGCACGCTCTCGATGGCGCGCACTAACGACATCCACAGCGCCACCTCGCAGTTCTTCGTGAATCTCGCGGACAACGCCTTTCTCGATCACAAGCCCGGCAACTTCGGCTACGCCGTGTTCGGGCGCATCGCCTCCGGAATGGACGTGGTGGACGGCATCGCCAAGGTGAGCACCGGCCGGCGCAAGGGTCACGACGACGTGCCGCTCGAGGACGTGGTGATCACCTCGGCACGCCGTGTCGAAGCGGCCTAGGCGCTCACGCCTGTTCAAATGGCTCTGGTTCGGCGTTCTGGGATTTGCCGCGCTCACCGCATTGCCGGTGCTCGCAATGCGCTGGTGGCACCCCGTCACCAGCGCTTTCATGCTGGAGGCGCGCCTCGAGGCATCGCGCACTCACGAGCGCGGCAACCGCGTAGAGTACGTCTGGGTTGACAGGCAGCGTATCGCGCCCGCGGCCGCGCTCGCCGTCATCGCCTCCGAGGATCAGCAGTTTCCGTTTCACGCAGGCTTCGACTTCGGCTCCATTCACGAGGCGGTCGAGGCCCACGAGCGCGGCAAGCGCCTGCGAGGTGCGAGCACGATCTCCCAGCAGGTGGCGAAGAACCTGTTCCTCTGGAATGGGCGCAGCTTCGTCCGCAAGGCTCTGGAGGCCTGGTTCACCGTGCTCATCGAGGCGCTCTGGTCGAAGGAGCGCATCATCGAGGTCTATCTCAACATCATCCAGCTCGGACGCGGCATCTTCGGCGTGGAGGCGGCATCCCGTCATTTCTTCCACAAGCCCGCCTCACACCTGACGCGCGAGGAGGCGGCACTCCTCGCGGCCGTGCTGCCGAATCCCGAGCGCCTGCATGCCGAGAATCCCTCACGCTACGTGCTGGAGCGCCGCGACTGGATCCTCGAGCAGATGCGCCTACTGGGCGGCGACGCCTATCTCAACGCGATGACCCACTCCGGGGCCCCGCACGCACGGCATAGGTGACGGCTTATTGGATCGATGTGGGCCCCTCGGGTACACCACCGACGGCGAACAGCGACTCGACGTCAATCGCATCGAACCGATAAGGCCGATTGCAGAACTCGCAGGTGACCGTGACGGTGCCCTGCTCCCGGAGCACATCGCGCACCTCATCTGCTCCGAGCGCCTTCAGGATGCCCGCGACGCGCTGCGGGTCGCAGCGACATTCGAAGCGCACGGGGGAGCCGGCGAAGAGCCGCAGATCGTTGCGCCCGAAGTTGCGGCGCAGGACGCGCTCGAGGGGCGCCCCGAGCAGCTCGCTCCGCTCCACGCGCCCGATGCCGTGCTGCGCATCCTGCCAGGCCGACTGCGCACCGAGCTCCTCGGGCACCGCCGCAGCCTCGGGCAGGCGCTGGATCAGCAGACCCGCGGCATGTGTCTCGTCGGCCGCTAGGCGCACGCGCGTAGGCAGCTGCTCGGACGATGCGAAATACGCCTCCAGGCAGTCGGCAAAGGAATCACCGGTGAGCGGCACGATGCCCTGATAGCGCGCGTCGCGCTCGGCGGCCTCGACAGTCACGGCCAGCCGACCGGTCGCTCCGACCAGGCCGCGAAAGATCTCGGGAGTGAGTGCGGGCGCCTCCGCGGCCCCCGGTGCCTCCGTCGCCAGCCGCTCGGAGTCGATCCTGACCAAGGCGCGCACGCGAAAGTCGTGCGTGCACTGAGAGACCAGCAGCCGGCCCGCGCCATCGCCATGCAGCTGCAAGGTGAGCGTTCCCCGGAACTTGAGGGTCGCTGCGAGCAATACGGAGGCGCTGACCGCCTGTCCCAGCAGCTCGCGCACCGCTGCTGGATAGTCCTGATGCTCGCGCAGGGCCTTCCAGGCCTCTTCCATGCGCACGAAGTGACCGCGCACGGGTCGATTCTCGACGATGAAGCGACGCACCCGGTCGCCGACGGGAACTGTCAGTGAGCTCATGCCTGCCAGAATGGGGCGGCGCGGGCCGCGCTTCAAGACGACAGCTTCTTCTTCAGGAGCTCGTTGAGCTGGGCAGGGTTGGCCTTACCGGAGGTGGCCTTCATCACCTGGCCGACGAAGAAGCCGAACAGCTTGTCCTTGCCGGCCCGATAGTCAGCCAGCTGGCCCGGATTCTTCGCCATGACCTCATCGATGGCGCGCTCGATGGCGCTCGTGTCGGTGATCTGCCTAAGCCCCTTTTCCTCGATGATCGCATCTGCATCGCGTCCACTCGACCACATTTCCTCGAAGATCTCCTTGGCAATCTTCCCCGATACCGTCTTGTCGATGATGCGGCGCAGCAGGCCGGCGAGCTGGCCCACCGCCAGGCGGCTCTTGCCGATCTCGAGGCCATCGCGGTTCAGCGAGGCAGCGAGCTCACCCATCACCCAGTTCGCGGCGAGCTTGTGCTCCCCGCCGATCTCACGAGCGAGCGCCTCGTAGTAGGAGGCCAGCTCGCGACTGGCGGTGAGGACACCGGCGTCGTAGGCCGAGAGACCGTACTGCGAGGCGAAGCGCTCCGCCTTCTCATCAGGCAGCTCCGGGAGGCTGCGTCGGACTTCCTCGATGTCCTCGCGTCCGAGCGCCAGAGGCAGGAGATCCGGGTCGGGAAAGTAGCGATAGTCGTTCGCCTCCTCCTTGGTGCGCATCGAGCGCGTCTCGCCCTTGTCCGGGTCGTAGAGGCGCGTTTCCTGCACCACCTTGCCGCCCCCCTCGAGCAGCTCGATCTGCCGCGTCACCTCGTAGTTGATCGCCTTCTCGACGAAACGGAAGGAGTTGAGGTTCTTGACCTCGGCCCGCGTGCCGAGCTTGTCCCCCACGCGGCGCACGGAGACATTGGCGTCACAGCGGAAGGAGCCCTCCTGCATGTTGCCGTCGCAGATCTCGAGGTAGCGCACCAGCGTGTGCACTTTCTTCATGTATGCGACCGCCTCCCTCGCCGAGCGCAGCTCGGGCTCGGAGACGATCTCGAGCAGGGGCGTTCCGGCACGATTCAGGTCGATGCCGGAGACACCGGGCAGTGACTCGTGCAGCGACTTGCCCGCATCCTCCTCGAGATGCGCGCGCGTGATGCCGATGCGCTTCTTCGTCCCATCCTCGAGCACGATGGTGAGCGCGCCCTTCGCCACCACGGGCAGCTCGTACTGACTGATCTGATAGCCCTTGGGTAGATCGGGATAGAAGTAGTTCTTGCGCGCAAACACCGACTGCGCCGCAACCTGCGCGCCGATCGCGAGCCCGAACTTCACGGCCATGCGCACCGCCGCTCCGTTCAGCACCGGCAGCACGCCCGGATAGCCGAGGTCGACGAGGTCGGCCTGCGTGTTGGGCGCTGCCCCGTAAGCGGTTGCAGAGCCCGAGAAGATCTTGGACTTGGTCGCGAGCTGCGCGTGGATCTCCAGCCCGATGACGGTCTCCCAGGCGGCCTCCTGCGCGGCTTCCTGCGCGGCTTCCCGCGCTTTTTGCGTGGCGCCGCGCTTGCTCGAGTGCGCCCTATTCATAGCCGGGAGGAATGCGCACGTGCCAGTCCGTCTCCCGCTGATAGAGATGCGCCGCATTCAGCAGGCGCTCCTCGGCGAAATGCGGGCCGATGATCTGCAGGCCGACCGGCAGGGCTCCCACGAATCCGCACGGCACCGACATCGCCGGCAGTCCCGCGAGATTGGCGCCGATCGTGTAGATGTCGTTCAGATACATGGTGATCGGATCGGCGGTCTTCGCTCCGATCTCGAAGGCGGGTGTGGGTGTCGTCGGTCCCATGATCACATCGACTTGTTCGAAGGCGCGCTCGAAGTCGCTCGTGATCAGCTGCCGCACCTTCTGCGCCTTGAGGTAGTAGGCGTCGTAGTAGCCGGCGGACAGCACGTAGGTGCCCGTCATGATGCGTCGCTTGACCTCCGCGCCGAAGCCCTCGCCGCGCGTGCGCTTGTAGAGATCCATGAGGTCGCGGGGATCCTTGCAACGGTGGCCGTAGCGCACGCCGTCGTAGCGGGCGAGGTTGGAGGAGCATTCCGCCGGCGCGACCACGTAGTAGGCGGGCACCGAGAGTGCGATGTTGGGCAGGCTCACTTCCTTGAGCGTCGCGCCCAGCTTCTCGAACACGGCCAGCGCCTCGCGCACGCGGCGCTCGTTCTCCGCGTCGAGTCCCTTCTCGAAGAACTCCTTCAGCAGGCCGATCTTCAGGCCCCTGACGGGCTGCTCGAGGGATGCGACATAGTCCGGCACCGGCCGCTCGACGCTCGTCGAGTCGCGCGCGTCGAAGCCCGCCATCGCGCGCAGCACGAGCGCCGCATCGGCGGCACTCCTACTGATCACTCCGCCCTGATCCAGGCTCGAGGCGAAGGCGATCATGCCGTAGCGTGACACGCGCCCGTACGTCGGCTTGATGCCGGTCACACCGCAGAGCGCCGCCGGCTGGCGGATGGAGCCGCCGGTATCGGTGCCGGTCGCTGCAGGCACGAGTCGCGCGGCCACGGCCGCGGCGGACCCGCCCGAGGAGCCGCCCGGAACGAGACGCACGTCCCACGGATTGCGTACCGGGCCGTAGAAACTGTTCTCGTTGGAGGAGCCCATCGCGAACTCGTCCATGTTCGATTTGCCGAGCATTACGGTGCCCGCGGCCTTGAGCCTGGCCACCACCGTGGCATCGTACGGCGCCACGAAATTATCGAGCATGCGCGAGCCGCACGAGGTGCGCACGCCCTCCGTGCAGAACAGATCCTTGTGCACGATCGGCAGCCCGGTGAGCGGGCCGGCGCGGCCCGCGGCGATCTCGCGATCCGCAGCCGCAGCCTGCGCGAACGCGCCGTCCTGCGTCACCGAGACGAGCGCATTGAGCTGCGGCTGATGCACGCTGATGCGTTCGAGCAGCAGCCGCGTGAGCTCGACGCTCGAGAACTCGCCCCCGCGCAGACCCTTCGCCAGCTCGACCAGCGTGCTGCGGTGAATGCTCACTCGATCACCTTCGGCACCAGGTACAACCCCGCCTCGGCCTGCGGCGCATTCGCCTGATAGCGCTCGTGATTGTCGCGCTCGCTGACAACATCGGGCCGCAGGCGCTGCGTGAGTCCGGCGAGCGGATGCGCCATCGGGGCGACGCCCTCGGTCTGCGCACGGTCCAGCTCGCCCACGAACGCCAGGATGCTCGTGAGGCTCGCCTGATACACGGGAATCTCGGCCTCCTGCAGCTCGAGACGAGCCAGGTGGGCCACGGTTTCGATCTGCTCGCGCTCCATAGTCTGATGGGTGTCGCAAACTGCAGAAAAAAGAGCGCGAAATCATACACCTCGCCTTGATGTATGTCGTCTCGGTTGATAAGGTACCGGCCACTTTTGGGGGCCGTCCCGGTCGCATCCTCTCCGGTCGCTCATGTTCAAACGCTTGCGCGGATATTTTTCCAGCGATCTTTCGATCGATCTGGGCACGGCCAACACGCTCATCTACGTCCGCGACAAGGGCATTGTGCTCAACGAGCCGTCCGTCGTTGCGGTGCAGGACGAGCCCACCCGCGGCGGCAAGATCATCGTCGCCGTCGGCTCGGAGGCGAAGAACATGCTCGGCCGCACGCCCGGGCATATCACCGCCGTGCGACCGATGAAGGACGGCGTCATCGCCGACTTCACCTACACCGAGAAGATGCTGCAGTACTTCATCAACAAGGTGCACGGCAACCGCATGCTGAAGCCCTCGCCACGCGTGCTGGTGTGCGTGCCCTTCGGCTCCACGCAGGTGGAGCGGCGCGCCATCCGCGAGTCCGCGGAGGGCGCCGGAGCGCGCAACGTCGCGATCGTGAGCGAGCCCATGGCCGCAGCGGTCGGCGCGGGTCTGCCGGTGCACGAGGCGCGCGGCTCGATGGTCCTGGACATCGGCGGCGGCACCTCGGAAGTGGCGGTGCTCTCGCTCAACGGCATCGTGTATGCGAACTCGGCGCGTATCGGCGGCGACCGCTTCGACGATGCGATCATGAACTACGTGCGCCGCAACTACGGCATCCTGATCGGCGAGGCGACGGCCGAGCGCATCAAGATCGAGATCGGCTCGGCCTATCCCGGCCAGCAGGTGCGCGAGCTCTCGGTGAAGGGGCGCAATCTCTCCGAGGGCGTGCCGCGCAGCTTCACACTCAACAGCAACGAGATTCTCGAGGCGCTGCAGGAGCCTCTGCAGAGCATCGTGAGCGCCGTGAAGCAGGCGCTCGAGCAAACCCCGCCCGAACTCGGCGCCGATGTGGCCGAGCGCGGCATCGTGCTGACCGGCGGCGGCGCTCTGCTGCGCGACATCGACAAGCTCCTGACCGAGGAAACGGGTTTGCCCGTCGTAGTGGCCGACGATCCGCTCACCTGCGTCGCACGCGGTGGCGGACGCATTCTCGAGCTGATGGACGAGATGGGGCCCGGTCACTTCGGTCTCGAGTAACTCGAGCCGCCAGGCGTGGCAGTATTCGGCACAGGAACGTCCCGACCGCTGCCCGGACGAGGTCCCTCACCGGGGTTTCGCTTCACGATCTACGCGATCCTCTCGATCGTGCTCATGTTCCTCGATCAGCGGCGCAACTATCTCGAGCACGCGCGCTACTACCTGAGCGCCGTGGCCTACCCGTTGCAGCTTGCCGTCAACTCCCCCACGGCAGCCTGGCGCTGGCTCGAGGAGAGTCTGGCGACGCGCGAAGCCCTGCGTGCCGAGAACGTGCAGCTACGCGAGAGGGAGCGCACGCTCGAGCTCAGAACGCTGCGCTTCGATGCGCTCGCGCGCGAGAATGCGGAGTTGCGTGGGCTGCGCACCGCGCTGCCCCCGCTGGTCGATCACTGGCTGCCCGCGGAGGTCGTGAACGTCGATCTCAACAGCCTTGGCCAGCAGCGGATGCTCGTCAATCGCGGCGCGCGTAACGGTGTCTTCAAGGGGCAGGCGGTCATGGACGCAGACGGCCTGCTCGGTCAGACCCTGCATGTAGGTCCCTGGAGCGCCGAGATCATTCTCGTGACCGATCCCGAGCACGCGGTTCCGGTGCAGATCACCCGTACGGGCCTGCGCACCATCGCGGTCGGCGGCGGCGATGCCGAGTCCCTTGCCCTGCCATACCTGCCCGCGAACGCCGACGTGAAGCCCGGTGACCTCCTCATCTCCTCGGGTCTCGGGGGCGTCTTTCCCGAGGGATATCCCGTGGCGCGCGTCACCGAAGTCCGGCACGACGCGGTGCAGCCCCTTGCGCATATCCGCGCGACGCCGCTGGCACGCGTGGATCGCGCACGCGAAGTGATGCTCGTGTGGTTTCGTGACGATCACCCAGCCGCGCCGGCAAGTGCCAGCGCGAGCGCGAACTCAGAGAGCAACTCAGAGAGCAAAGACCTCAAGAACGGCAACGCGGCACTGCTACCACAACGCGCGCCGCCGAAGACTCCCGCTGCCGCCCCCGCCGCCACCACCGCCCCTGCGCCCTCTCCCGCTCCTGCTCCTGGGTCGCCATCGGCCGTCGCGCGCGCCTCGGGCGGAGCGCCAGCACCATCGCAGGAGCGGCCGCAATGAGCGCCCGGCAGCCTCAACCACGCGGCCGCATGCTGCTCACCGCGCTCGTGGGTCTCATCCTCACGGTGCTGCCTCTGCCCGAGTGGCTCGCGATCGCGCGCCCGGCGTTTCTCGTGCTCACGGTGATCTACTGGTCGATCGCGGCGCCGCGCGCCGGCGGCCTTGCGCTTGGCTTCGCCGCCGGCCTTGCGCTCGATGTGTTTCGCGGTGCTGTGCTCGGACAGCACGCGCTCGCGCTCACGACCATCACCTACGTCGCGGTGCGCGAGCATCAGAAGATCCGCTCCAAGCCCGCCTTCCAGCAATCGCTCATTCTCTTCGGCGCGCTTGCCGTCTATGAGTTCATCGTGTTTGCGATCGACGGCTGGAGCGGACATCCCGTCACGACGCCCTTGCGCTGGATTCACCCGCTGACGGGCGCGCTCGTGTGGCCGCTCGCAGCCGCGGTGCTCGAGCGCAGTCACGGCGCGGGCCTGCGCGCGCCCGCTGACTGATTCGGATCGAGACCCCATCCATGGACCGCGGCGTACGCATCAAGGATCACTGGAAGGAGCAGCGGCTCTTCGAGCAGCGCTCGCTGCTCGCCGCCGTGGTCATCGCGCTTCTCACCCTGTCGCTTGCCGGACGGCTGTTCCTGCTGCAGATCATGCGGCACGACTACTATGCGCAGCTCTCACAGGGCAACCGCGTGCGCATCGAGCCCATTCCCGCGGCGCGCGGCCTGATGCTCGATCGCAACGGCGTGCTGCTCGCGGGCGGCCAGCCCGCCTATCAGCTGGAGCTGGTGCGCGAGGAAGTACCTGATCTCGAGTCGACGCTGCGCCGCCTGGTGAAGATCGGCATGATCTCCGCCGAGGAGCTGCCCGATGTGCGCAAGACGATCCTCTCGCGCCGCGGCTTCGACAGCGTGCCGATCCGGCTGCGCATGTCCGACGAGGACGTGGCGCGCTTCGCGGTGCGGCGCTTCGAGTTTCCGGGCGTAGACATCAAGACGCGCCAGACACGCTCCTATCCCTACGGCCAGCTGGCCGTGCATGCCCTCGGCTACGTCGGCGCCATCAGCGAGCAGGACCTGGCGCGCATCAACGCGGCCGCTTACGAAGGCACCGCGCTCATCGGCAAGCTCGGCGTCGAGAGCACCTACGAGGGCGAGCTGCACGGCACCAACGGGTTTCGCGAGATCCTCGTCAACGCGCAGGGGCGCTCGGTCGACAAGCTGGGCACACTGACGCCGCAGCTGCGCACGCAGGCGCCGGTGGCCGGCGAGGACCTGATTCTTGCGCTCGATCTCGAGACGCAGCGCGCGGCCGAGGAGGCGCTCGGCGAACATCGCGGCGCGGTGGTTGCGCTCGATCCGCGGAACGGTGATGTGCTCGCACTCGCGAGCCGCCCCGGATTTGATCCCAATCTGTTCGCGCGTGGGCTCACGCGCGCCGAGTACGCCAGGCTTGCAAACGATGTCGACAAGCCGCTGCTCGATCGCGCGCTGCGCGGCGCGTATCCTTCCGGCTCCACGATCAAGCCGACGATCGCGCTCGCGGCGTTGACGGACCACGTCATCGATCCCAATCGCGCCGTCTTCTGCAACGGCGTGTTTCACCTGCAGGGCAGTCGCCACTTGTGGCGCGCGGACAAGGACGAGCCGAAGGGCTGGCTCACCATGGGGGAGGCGATCTCGCGCTCCTCAGACGTGTATTTCTATGAGCTCGCCGCAACGCTCGGCATCGATCGCATCGCGAGCTTCCTCGCGCCCTTCGGTTACGGCCAGGCGACCGGCATCGATATCGGCGGCGAGAAGCCCGGCCTCCTGCCCTCCCCGGAATGGAAGCGCAAGGCATTCAAGCGGCCCGAGGATCAGGTGTGGTTCCCCGGCGAGACCGTCAACCTCGGCATCGGCCAGGGCTATCTGCTCGTCACACCGCTGCAGCTTGCGCACATCGCCGGCATCCTCGCGGAGCGCGGCCGCAACGTGCAGCCACGACTCGTCAAGGGCGTTCGCGCTGTGGATGGCCGCGTGAGCTGGCTCGCCCCGGTCGAAGGCAAGCCGATCGAGGGAGTCTCCAACGCCGACTGGACGACGGTGATCGACGCCATGATCGGCACGACGCAGTGCGCGAAGTATTGCGGCACCGCTTGGCACGCCTTCCAGAAGACCGCGTACACCGCGGCGGGCAAGACCGGAACCGCGCAGGTCTACAGCGTCGCGCAGGACGAGAAGTACAACGCCAAGACCGTCGCCGAGCAGCTGCGCGATCACTCGTGGTTCATCGTCTTCGCGCCCGCCGAGTCACCGCGCATCGCCGTCGCCGTGCTCGTGGAGAACGGCGGCTTCGGAGCGAGCACCGCCGCCCCGGTGGCCCGCAAGGTGCTCGATACGTATCTGCTCGATGCAGACGGCAAGCTCAAGCCCGACGACGTGCACACGGACGCGCACGCCCCGAGCCGCCCGCCGGGCCCGCGCGCCGCACCGCTCGAGCGTGCCGGTACCAAGACCGCGGCCAATTCGGGCGGCACACCGCTCCCGCCCGCGCCGGAGTCGAGCAACTAATGATCTACGAGCAGCTCACCGATGCCTCACGCGCGCGCCGCACCGTCACGGCGGGCGCCCGCATGTTGCTCGCTCTGAAGCTCGATGGGCCGCTCCTCATCGGGTTGTCGCTCGTTGCCGCCTACGGGCTCATTGTGCTCTACAGCGCCTCGGGACAGAGCCTGGGCACCGTGCTGCGCCAGGTGGCGCACCTCGGCATGGGCGCGCTCGCGATGGCGGTGCTCGCGCAGGTGAATCCCAACTTCCTGAGACGCAGCTCCCCGTGGCTCTACGCCTTAGGCGTCGTGCTGCTCCTGATCGTCGCGGCCATGGGTTACGTCGGCAAGGGCGCGCAGCGCTGGCTCAATCTCGGAATTCTGCGCTTTCAGCCCTCGGAGATCATGAAGCTCGCGGTGCCGATGGTGTGCGCCTGGTATCTGCACGATCGGCCACTGCCGCCGCGCGTGCGCACGCTGCTGCTGCTCACGATCGTCATCATGCTGCCGGCGGGTCTGGTCGTGCTGCAGCCCGATCTCGGCACCGGCGCGCTGATCGTGGTCGGGGGCGCCCTGGTGATCATCATGGCCGGGCTGCAGATTCGCATCATGGCGGCGCTCGGTGCGCTCGCCGCGCTCGGCGGCTGGGTCGGCTGGCACTTCCTGCACGACTACCAGCGCAAGCGCGTGCTCACCTTCATGAATCCCGAGAGCGACCCGCTCGGCGCCGGCTATCACAGCATTCAATCCATGATCGCGATCGGCTCCGGCGGCACCTTCGGCAAAGGCTGGATGAATGGCAGCCAGGCGCAACTCGAGTTCCTGCCCGAGCGCTCCACCGATTTCATCTTCGCCGTCATCGGCGAGGAGTTCGGCATGCTCGGGCTGTTGCTGTTGCTGCTGCTGTATGCCTTCGTGGTGGCGCGCGCGCTCTATCTTGCGACACAGACGCAGGACACCTACGCACGCCTCCTCGCCGGCAGCCTCGCGCTCACCTTCTTCGTGTACGTATTCATCAACGCAGGCATGGTGAGCGGGCTCTTGCCGGTGGTCGGCGTGCCGCTGCCGCTCGTGAGCTACGGCGGTACCTCCATGGTGACCCTGCTCGCCGGCTTCGGTATTCTGATGTCGCTCTACTCGCACCGGAAGCTGATCGGTTCCTAGTGACGCGAGGACTGCTTGCAACTCTGGCCGTCTGTTTGCTGCTGTTCGCAAGCGGCGCACGGCCGCTGCGCGCCGAGACGACCGGCTTCGACACCACCCGCCCTGACATCCGTCGCTTCGCGAGCGAGGTCGCCAAGCGCGACTCCCTCAGCCGCCGTCAGGTGCTGCGCCTGCTCGCGAAGGCCGAGCCGCAGCCCGAGATCGTCGATCTCATGAACCGTCCCGCCGAGCGCGTGCTCGAGTGGTGGGAATACCGGCAGCTGTTCGTCACCGAGCGGCGCATCAACGAAGGCGTGCAGTTCTGGCTCGCGCATCGCAGCGCGATCGAGCACGCCGCCGCGTTGCACGGCGTGCCGGCGGAGTACCTGGTGGCGATCCTCGGCTGTGAGACCTACTACGGGCACAACACCGGTCGCTTCAGGGTGATCGATGCGCTCGCGACCCTTGCTTTCGACTATCCGCCGCGCAGCGAGTACTTCCGCGGCGAGCTCGAGCAGTTCCTGCTCTTGACGCGCGAGGAGCATCTCAATCCGCTGCGCGTGAAGGGCTCGTATTCCGGTGCCATGGGCGCGCTGCAGTTCATGCCCTCCGCATACCGCCGCTATGCGCTGGATGCGAGTCGCGATCACAAGCGCGACCTGTGGAACGATTGGGCCGACGTGCTCGCGAGCATGGCGAACTACCTGCGCAAGAACGGCTGGCAGCCCGGTGCCCCGGTGCTGGCCGAGGCCGAGGTCGATCCCGATGCGAGCTTTCAGCTGCCGCCGAACAGCTTCGATCTGAGCTCGACGCTCGCTCAGCTGAATGCCGCGGGCCTGCGCATCGATGAGAATCTGCCGGGCGCCACGCCCGCGGTCGTGATACCCGCCGAGGAGAAGGAAGGACCCGCCTACCGCGTCGGCTTCAACAACTACCGCGTGATCACCCGCTACAACCACAGCGCGCGTTATGCCATGGCGGTGAACGATCTGGCCCACAGCATCGCCGACCGGGTGCACGCGGTGCAGGCCGCCGTTCCGGCCTCCTGATGCGCCGGCACACACGCGCGGTTCGCTCGTACACACTGGCAGCCGCGCTGCTCGTGCTCGCTGCCTGCTCGAGCAATGTGCGCCGTCCGAGCGCGCCGCCCGGGCACGCTGCGCCCGTGCCTCCGCCGCCTGCGCCCGCCGCGCCGCCACGCGATCTCACGGCGATTCCCGATGCCGTGCCGCGCTTCGAGCCGCGCAGCAAGTTCGGCAACCCGCCCTTCTACGATGTGCTCGGCCATCGCTACTTCGTGCTGGCGAAGGCCGACGGCTACGTCGAGCGCGGCGTTGCCTCCTGGTACGGGCCGACCTTTGATGGCCTGCACACCGCCATCGGCGAATCCTACGACATGTACGGCATGACGGCCGCGCACAAGACGCTGCCGCTGCCCGCCTACGCGCGCGTCACGAACCTGCACAACGGCCGCAGCATCGTCGTGCGCATCAACGATCGCGGGCCCTTCGTCGCGAACCGGCTCATCGATCTGTCGTACACCGCCGCTGCGAAGCTCGACATGCTGCGCGAAGGCACGACGCTCGTCGAAGTGCGCGCAATCACCCCCGATCACCCGGCGAGCGATACGCTCACGCGCGCCGCCCTCTCGCCGCCACCTGCCCTCTACGTTCAGGTCGGCGCGTTCCACGAGGAGAACAATGCGCAGCGGATGCTCGACAAGTTGCACGGCGCCGGATTCACCAATGCCGTGCTGCTCTCGCGCCCCGAGCACGCCCGGCTGTACCGTGTGCGCGTGGGACCGGTGGCGAGTGTCGCGCAGTACGATGCGCTCACGGCGCGCCTGGCAAAGATCGGCATCGTGAACGCGCGCCTCGCGCTCGACTGACATGGCCGAGCCGCTGCCTGTCTGTTATTTGAATGGTACGTATCTGCCGCTCGATGAGGCGCGCATCTCGCCGCTCGATCGCGGCTTCCTCTACGCGGACGGCGCCTACGAGCTCGTCCCGGTGTATGCCGGGCGGCCGTTTCGCTTTGATCCGCACTGCGCGCGGCTCGAGCGCAGCCTGCGCGAGCTGCGCATGGAGGATCCCGTCGGACGCGACGGCTGGCGCGAGATCTTTGCAACCCTCATTGCGCGCAACGGCGGCGGCGATCAATACGTCTACTGTCAGGTCACGCGCGGTGCCGAACGCGGGCGCAATCACGCGCCGCTGCCGCGCGTGCCGCGCACGGTGTTTGCATTCTGCGCCCCGTTGCCTGTCACGCCGCCCGAAGTTCTGGCGCGCGGCATCGCCTGCATCACCGCGGCCGATACGCGCTGGGCGCGCTGTGACATCAAATCCGTCGCGTTGCTCGCCAACGTTCTGCTGCGGCAGCTCGCCCTCGATGCGGGTGCCTCGGAGGCGATTCTGCTGCGTGACGGCGAGCTCACGGAGGCCTCGGCTTCCGCGGTTCACGTGCTGATAGATGGCGAGCTGCGTACACCGCCCGTCTCACAGCGGCTGCTGCCGGGAACCACACGCACCGTGGCCGAGGAGCTCGCCGCGCGAGTGGGCCTGCCGTACCGCGCGGCACGCATCAACGAGTCTGAGCTGCGGGGCGCGGCCGAGATCTGGCTCTCGGCAGCCACGCGCGAGCTCGTGCCGGTGACGACGCTCGATGGACAACCCGTCGGCAGTGGTGCGCCTGGTGAGGCGTGGCGCCGTCTATATAATGAATTTCAGCGCTACAAGCAGGAGCTCGCCGGACGACCTTGGTGAACGAACGCCGCCTGCTGGAATTTCCGACGGACTATCCCATCAAAGTCGTTGGCCGCGCCTCCGACACGCTGCGCTCCGAGGTGGACGCCATCGTGGCCAGGCACGCCCCGGACTTCGACAAGAGCCGCACGAGCGAGCGGCGCAGCGCCAACGGCAACTTTCTCTCCATCTCCTACACCATCCGCGCCGTGAGCGCCGAGCAGGTGACGGCGCTCGCCAAGGAGCTCACCTCCTGCTCCTCGGTGCTCATCGTCATTTGACATCACTGGCCGGCTCACCGCGTGAGCGCTCGCTCGCAACGCTCTATAACCGCTTTGTAACCGATTTGAGTGCGCCCCGAGGCGCCGATCACGCCGGTGACCCGCTTATAACCTGCGGATAGGTCGCCGTCGGCCGCGCCGCCGTTTAGCATTGATCGGGAGAGGAAAGCGGCAGAACACGAATGTCGATCACGCTGGACCAGGTCACCAAGCGCTACCAGGGATCTCCCGTGGTCAACGATGTCTCGCTCGACATCGGGGACGGCGAGTTCTTCGTGCTCCTCGGCCCGAGTGGCAGCGGCAAGAGCACGCTGCTGCGCGCCGTCGCCGGCCTCACGGGCGTCGATCACGGGCGCATAGCGCTGCATGGCCGCGACGTGACGCACCTCGCGGCACGGCGCCGCGGCGTCGGTCTCGTGTTCCAGAACTACGCGCTTTTTCGCCACATGTCCGTCGCGGACAACATCGAGTTCGCGCTGCGCGTGCGACGCATGCGCGCGGGCGCGCGGCGCGCGCGGCGCAAGGAGCTGCTGCGGCTCGTGGCCCTCGAGGGCATGGACGACCGGCTGCCCGCACAGCTCTCCGGCGGCCAGCAGCAGCGCGTCGCCGTCGCGCGCGCACTGGCGCACAAGCCCGAGGTGCTGCTGCTCGATGAGCCCTTCGGGGCGCTCGATGCGAAGATCCGCGAGGAGCTGCGCCGTACCATCCGCCAGGTGCAGCGCGAGCTCGGCATCACGACCGTGCTCGTCACGCACGATCAGGAGGAGGCGTTCGCACTCGCCGACCGTATCGGGGTGATGAATTACGGACGGCTGCTCGAGATGGGCCGTCCCGACGATCTGTATGCGCGCCCCGCGACGCGCTTCGTCGCCACCTTCCTCGGCGCCGCGAATCTGCTGCTCGCACGGCAGACTCACCGCGGCATCTGCTTCGGATCCGATCCGGTGCTGACGCGCGGTGGCGATGGCGCGCAGAGCGCGCGCGAGCACGAAGTGGTCGCGGTGCTGCGTCCCGAGGAGATCGAGCTCGGCGCGAGCCGCGACAGCTTGCGCTCCGTCTACATGGCGCACGGCTCGGTCGAGGAGATTCTCTTCAGCGGCGCGCTCGAGCGCATGCGTGTGCGGCTCGGTGACGGCATCACCGATGCGCACGTGATGCGCGCGGATAACGGTGCCGACAGTGCCTATCTCGAGGTGACCCGCACGCAGCACGAGCAGCGGGTCTTTCCGCTCTCCCCGGGCCAGGAGGTGGCGATCGGCGTGCGTCGCTTGCACGTGCTGCCGACGCCCCTGTCGAGCTTCACCGCCTGCGGTGCTGATGCCGCCGACGCCCAGGCGATCGGGCGCCAGCCGTTCCTCACCGAGCTCGCGGCGCGCATGAAGACGCGCGTCGCCACGCGCATCGAGCCCGCGCTCGGCAACCTCGACGGCGACGGCGGTGACGGGGCCGAGTTCGGCGGAGCGGCCGTCATCTCGGCCGCACGCGCCGCCGCCCACGGCGGCGCGGCCCAGTGCGCCGCCTGGCTGATGCGCCGCGGTGCGGAGGAAGTGTTCGTCCTGCCGGAAGAGATCCCGGCACCCCGGCGCGTACTCATTCACTGGGTCGACGAGACGGCGCGACGTGCGACGCTCGCCGTGTCCGCGAGCCTGCTGCGCCATCTCTCGGCCGAGGCGGTCTACATCGGCATTCTGCCGGATGACGGCGCCGTGGATGCACAGCGCCCGCTCGGCGTGCGCGCGCTGCTCGATGCGCGTTCGGAGGCACAGGCGATGCATGGCCTCGAGATGCGCACCGAGCTGCGCTTCGGGGATGTGGCCGCGGAGCTCGCGCGGCGCCTCGGTGAGTCGCCCGACCAGCTGCTCATCCTCGGCATCTCCGACATCGACGAGCTCACGCGCTTCGCGCCGCTCTTTGCCGTGCCGGGGCGCGCACTGCTCATCGTCTATCAGCCTGCGGGCGCCGCGTCGCGGCGGCCCTAAGCAATCCCAGGACTGCCGCGCGTGCCACAGACCAGTTTCCGCCAGCCGAGCGTGCTCCCCGGCTTCGGGCTCACGTTCGGCTTCACCACGTTCTTCCTGAGCGCGATCGTGCTGATCCCGCTCGCCGCGCTGGTGCTGATGGCCGCCTCCATGCAGTGGAGCGAGTTCCTGCGCGTTGTGCTGAGCGCACGCGCGCTCGGCTCCTACCGGCTCTCCTTCGGCGCCTCGCTGCTCGCCGCGAGCATCAATCTGGTGTTCGGCTTCATCATCGCCTGGACGCTCGTGCGCTACGAGTTTCCCGGCCGCAAGGTAATCGATGCCCTGATCGACATGCCCTTCGCGCTGCCCACTGCCGTGTCGGGCATCGCGCTCACGACCGTGTTCGCGCAGAACGGCCTGCTCGGTCACTACCTGTCGCTGCTCGGCATCCAGGTGGCCTACACGTGGATCGGAGTCACGATCGCGCTGACCCTCATCGGCATGCCCTTCATGGTGCGCACCTTGCAGCCGGCGATTTCCGAGGTGCAGCGCGAGCTCGAGGACGCGGCCGAGACGCTCGGCGCCGGACGGCTCTACGTCTTCCGGCGCATCATCCTGCCGACGGTGCTGCCGGCGATGCTCACCGGCTTCACGCTCGCCTTCGCGCGCGCCGTGGGCGAGTACGGCTCGGTGATCTTCATCGCCGGCAATCTGCCGATGAAGACCGAGATCACCCCGCTTCTGATCGTGATCCACCTGCAAGAGTTCGACTATCACGGCGCGGCGGCGCTCGGCTTCGTGATGCTCGTGATCTCGTTCGCCGTGTTGCTCACCATCAACGTGCTGCACGGCTGGGGACGGCGACACCTCGTCGCCACGGCGCACTGATGGCAAGCGCAATTCCCGCTGCGATTCCCGACGAGCTCGCGCACCGCCCCGGCCGCGACACCTGGCTGCATCTGCTCGTGCGCTGGAGCCTGATCGGAGTGTCGCTCGCGTTCCTCGCGGCGCTCATGATCGCACCGCTTGCGACGGTGTTCGTGGTGGCCTTCCAGCGCGGCATCGGCACCTACCTGCATACCTTCGCCGATGCCGACACGCGCGCTGCCGTCCGCCTTACCCTGACCACGGCCGCGGTGGTCGTGCCTCTGAACACCGTGTTCGGTCTCGCCGCCGCCTGGTGCATCGCGAAGTTCGAATTCAAGGGCAAGAGCTTCTTCGTGACGCTCATCGATCTGCCGCTCGCGGTCTCCCCGGTGATCTCGGGCATGCTGTTCGTGCTGCTCTTCGGCGCGCAGGGCTGGTTCGGCGAGTGGCTGCAGGACCACGACATCAGCATCATCTTCGCCCTGCCCGGCATCATCCTGGCGACGATGTTCGTGACCTTCCCCTACGTGGCGCGCGAAGTGATCCCACTCATGCAGCAGCTCGGCAACGACGAGGAGGAGGCCGCCATCACCATGGGGGCGGGCGCCTGGATGACCTTCTTTCGGGTAACCCTGCCCAAAGTGCGCTGGGGACTGCTCTACGGCATCATCCTCTGCAATGCGCGCGCCATGGGCGAGTTCGGCGCCGTGTCCGTGGTCTCCGGGCACATCCGCGGGCTCACCGATACCATGCCGCTGCAGATCGAGATCTTCTACAACGAGTTCAACTTCGTCGGAGCATTCGCGGTGGCCTCGCTCCTCACCTTGCTCGCCGTGGCGACGCTCATCATCAAGACGCTGGTCGAGCGGACCGGCTACAAGCGGCGCTGAGCGATGCTGGAGCGCGCCAGAATGCTGTTGCCGGAGCGAGCGAGCCTCGAGCGCCTGGCCGAGCGGCTGCGCATCGATCCGTCGCAGACGAGCCTCGGCTGGTGGCTCGCGCTCAGTCAGATCGCCGTGGTGCTGCTCGTGGCGGGCGGCATCTCCTACTATGCGATCGGCCGTCTGCACGACCTCGCCGATGAGCAGGGCAAGGTGCGCGTGCAGCTCGCCGGCGCAATGGCGCGCGAGGATCTGCGCCGCATGGGCGAGGACGCAGTCACCGAGGTGCGCGTAGTTGCCGACCGCCCCACGCTGCAGCGGCTGCTGGTCGAGAATCGCCCCGAGGCTCTCGTGCCGTTGCTGCGCCGCTCCTGCGAGAGCGAGACCATCGATGCGTGCGCCGTATTCGATGCCGGCATGCTCGTGGCTCAAGCGGGCGCCATGGTTCCCTGGAGCGATATCGCCGCCGCGAGCGTCGAGCAAGGCGCGAGCTTCCTCGCAGTGCCCCAGAGCGGACCTGCGCCCCTCATCGGCGCGGCGGCCCCGATCAGCGGCCGGCCCACCGCCAAAGTGCTGATCGTGCGGCTGCTGGATGACAAGCTCGCGGCCACTCTCAGCCGCCAGGTCGGATTGCAGGTCCGCCTCGTCAACTACCGCACCTTCACGCGCGCACCCGTGGATGCGCTCACGGCCCTGCACACCGCCGGCCTCGCCGATGGCAGCTCAGCGGTCCAGCGCATCGATGCGCTCAAGCTCTACGCCGCGAGCTTCCCGGTGTTTGCATCCACCGGCGAGGCGATCGCGCTCATTGAAGCGCGGTTGCCGGCCGCAGAGATCGATAGCGCGGCGAACCGCCTTATTCACCATGTGCTCACGATGGCGGTGATCCTCGCTGCGCTCGCGGTGCTCGCGGGCGTGGTCTTCGGGCGCTACGTGACCGGGCCTCTGCAGGCGCTCACGCAGGCCGCGGTGCGGCTCGGTCACGGCGATTTCTCCACCTCGATCCCGGGTGGCGGCGCCGCCGAGGTCGGCGCACTCGCACGCACGATGGAAGACATGCGCCGCAACCTCGTCGAGCTGACCGGCACCCTGCGCCGGCGCGAGGCCGAGGCGCAGGCGGTGCTCGCCGGCATCGTCGAGGGCGTCTATGCGGTCGACAAGAACCGCACCATCCGCTATTTGAACCCGCAGGCCGCGCGCCTGCTCGGCATCGAGGGGCAGCAGGCGGTGGGGCGCTTCTGCGGCGATGTGCTGCAGCCGCGCGCCGCCGGGGGCGTGCGCCCGTGCGAAACTAACTGTCCGATCCTGCTCGCGCGCAGCAACGGCACGGCGCGCTCGGTCGAGCACCTGCAGGCGGGCGCGCGCGGCACGCGCACCACCATCATCACGAGCTCGGATCTCGTCGATGGCATGCAGGTGCAGGTGATCCGCGATGAGACCGAGCTCGAGGCCGTGCGGCGCGCGCGCGATTCGGTGCTCGCGAACATCTCGCACGAGTTTCGCACTCCGCTCGCCGCGCAGCTCGCCTCCATCGAGCTGCTGCGCGAGGGGCTCGCCACCATGGCGCCCGAGCACAGCCGCGAGCTGGTGCTGTCGCTCGAGCGCGGCACGCTGCGCCTCACTCAGCTCATCGACAATCTGCTCGAGAGCGTGCGCATCGAATCCGGTCAGCTGAGCATCCGCCGGCAGCGCATCGAGCTCGCCGACGTGATCGAGGAGGCGCGTGCGCTCACCGAGTCGCTGCTCGTAATGCGGCGGCAGAGCCTCGAGGTGAGCCTCGCGCCTGATCTGCCACTCATCACGGGCGATCGCACGCGCCTCACCCAGGTGCTGGTCAACCTGCTTGCAAACGCCAACAAGTTCGCCCCCGAGGGCAGCGTGCTGCGCATCGGTGCCGCGGCGAGCGCCGGCACCGTGACTCTCTGGGTCGAGGACGAAGGCCCCGGCGTGCTCGAAAGCGACGGCAGCTCGATCTTCGAGCGCTTCCGGCGCGGCGCCGACGCCGAGCCCGAGCCGGGCGGACTCGGCCTCGGACTGTGGATCGTGAAGTCGATCGTCGAGCGCCACGAGGGCACGATCACCGTGACGCGCACGCCCGAGCAGCGCACCCGCTTCAACATCACGCTGCCGGCGCCGACGGAGACTGCATGAAAGTGCTGATTGCCGACGACGACCGCGACCTGCTCGAGCTCATCGGCTTCGCGTTGGCCCAGGCGGGCTTTCTGGTGGTCAAGGCCGGGGACGGCCCGACGGCGGTGCGCATGTTCGATGCGGAGGGACCGGACCTCGTCGTGCTCGACATCAACATGCCTGGTGCGAGCGGCTTTCAGGTGTGCGAGGCGATCCGCGCGCGCGCGAATACCCCCGTCATGATGCTCACCGTGCGCAGCGAGGAGGAGGATCTGGTGAAGGCGCTCGAGCTCGGCGCCGATGACTACCTGACCAAACCCTTCTCACCGCGCACCCTGCTCGCGCGCATCAAGGCGCTGCTGCGCCGCGCCGGCATGGAGAGCTCCGCCGCGCCGCTCGCCGCGGGACGCGTGGTGCTGAGCCTCGAGGAGCACACGGTGCAGATCGGCGCGGCCGCGGCGGTGCGGCTCACGAAGCTCGAGCTGCGGCTGCTGCAAATGCTGCTCGCCAACGCCGGCCGCACGGTGAGCTCGGACCGCTTGCTGGTGCACATCTGGGGCCATCGAAACTCCGGCGACCGGCAGCTGCTCAAGCAGCTCGTGCACCGGTTGCGCCAGAAGATCGAGATCGATCCGACGTTGCCGCAGCTGTTGCAGACCGCGGCCGGCGCGGGCTACAAGCTCGCGGTCGAGTAGCGCTCGAATGGCGCCGCGCGCTCAGCGCGCGGTGCCGGTGATCTGGTCGAAGATCCCGCCTTCGGCGAAGTGCACCTTCTGCACCCGGCTCCAGCCCCCGAGCTCGGCGATGCTGACGAGCGTCAGGCGCGGAAACTGATTCGCATAGCGCGCCGCGACGTCCGCATCGCGCGGCCGATAGAAGTGCCGTGCGATGATGTCCTGACCCTCCTTGGTGTAGAGGTACTGCAGGTACGCCTGCGCGACCTCGCGCGTCCCGCGCTTGAGAACCACCTTGTCCACCACGGCGACCGTGGGCTCGGCGAGGATGCTCACCGTGGGCACGACGATCTGCAGGCTATCGGACCCGATCTGCCGCTCGGCGAGGAAGGCCTCGTTCTCCCACGCGATGAGCACATCGCCGATGCCGTGCACGAAGGTCGTCGTCGAGCCGCGCGCACCGGTGTCCAGAACCGGCACGTGTGAGTAGAGCTGGCGGAGAAATTCCCGCGCGCGAGCCTCGTTGCCGCCCGGCTGCTTGAGCGCCCACACCCACGCAGCCAGATAGTTCCAGCGGGCGCCGCCCGAGGTCTTCGGATTGGGCGTGATCACCGAGATGCCCGGCCGCACCAGATCGCTCCAGTCACGGATGCCCTTCGGATTGCCCTTGTGCACCAGGAACACGATCGTCGAGGTATAGGGGGCGCTGTTGAAGGGCAGACGACTCTGCCAGTTGAGCGGCAGCAGCTTGCCCCGGCTCGCGAGCGCGTCCACGTCCGCCGCGAGGGCGAGCGTCACCACGTCCGCCTGCAAGCCGTTGATCACCGATTGCGCCTGCGTGCCCGATCCGCCGTGCGACTGTTTGACGGTAACGACTTGGCCGGTCTGCGCGCGCCAGTAGCGCGCGAACACCGGGTTGTACTCGTTGTAGAGCTCGCGCGTCGGATCGTAGGAGACGTTGAGGAGCGTCAGCGCGGGGGCGGCCCACGAGCGCGCTGCGCCCAGAGCGAGCGCCAGCACGCCGAGCACTGCGACCGCTGCTGCGGCCGCACGCCGGACTGCATCAGAACGTGAGCTGGAACTGCGTGAAGAGCGCATCTTCGGGGTGCCGGTTGCCATTCTTCGCGCCGAGCTCGAAGCGTGTGTGTTCAAAATCGAGCATCCATCTTAGATTGCGATTGAGGTACCAGTTTATGCCCGCGCCGAGCGCGCGTGCCGTGCGCGCGGCGGTGGCCGGATCCGCGAACGAGTCGGCACCGCCCATGAAGGCCGCCTCATCCACCGTGAGCTCGTGATAGCGCGCGACGATCTCCCACGCGCCCCAGCCGCGGGTGCCCGGCTTGAAGGTGGTGTTCGGCGAGAAGGCATTGTACGCGGCCACTTCGCCGGTCAGGAAATATCCCAGCGACACCTGCCAGGCGGAATTGTCCATGGTTCCGGTGCGCTTCAGCGAGGAGCTGATGCGGCGCGCCACATCCTGCGAGGACTCGGCATATTCGGCGATGAGTCCGAAGCTGCCCGCGTAGTAGTAAAGCTGCGGCGACCAACGCACCTGCTGGCCGTTGGCATAGGTGGCCGTGGTGCCCGTGCGGTACGAGAACATCGCCAGCTGTCCCGGGGTCTTGTAGCTCGGCACGAGCGGATTCGAGGCCGTAGCGACGAAGTTTGCATAGGTGCCGGCGATGCCGATGCCAAAGCCGCGCAGGTAGGGATTCGCGAAGCGGGCGAACGGCTGCGCGAAGATGCGCGCTTCGTAGTCCGGCCGCCCCGTGGGTGAGGCATCGGGTGTCGGGTTCGAGTCGGTGCTTTGACCGTCGGTCGTGCCGTCGAAGGCTCCGATGGCATAGCCGAACAGCCCCGCGCCGATGTCGCCTGCGATTTGCAGGCCCAGATTGCGGTTCGGCACGATGGAGCTCGGCAGCCCGAGCTCGATGAAACGATCGTACTGGTCGGGCTGCAGCCGCTCGAGGCCCACCGGCGCTTTGAACTTGCCCGCCTGCACCACGAACCAGGGCGCGAGGCGCGCGGCCGCGTAGGCCTCGACGAGGATCGACTTGCCGTTGGCGAAATCGGGCATGAAGCGAAAGTCGTAGATATTGTCGAGCGTGCCCTCGAAGTAGGGCCGCGCCTTCCGCAGCAGCCAGCTATCCGCGCTTTCCGGCGTGGCAGCGTCTGTATACCAGCGCCCATCGACCGCGAGATTGCCGCGAAAGCGAATGATGTTCGCCCCGTCCGTGGATTGGAGATAGATACCCTGGGGACTCAAATTGCCAACGGCGGCATTCGGCGAAACCGCGCTGTCCGCCGTCAGCGCAGCCGACGCCCCGGAGGACCCCTGCTGGCTCGCCGCCGCCGACGCCCCGGAAGCTGCCTGCTGGCTCGTGCCAGCCGCCGCCGCGGCCGGCGCAGCCTGCGCCTCCCCCCGGGACTGAGAATTGCTGCTCACCTGAGCGTGAGCATTGCCGCTCTGCTGCGTGAGGGTCTCGAGCTTGTCTTCGAGCTGCCGGATACGCTGCTCCTGCTCATCGATGCGCTTGAGGAGCGCGCCCACGTCGGGCTGCGCTGCGGGCGTGGCTTGCGCAACGGCAACGTCGGCGGCAAACGCGCCGAGGGTCGCCAGCAGCGCGCACCCGACCACGAGGCGCTCGCGAGAATGCATGTTGGTTTCCTTATGTCGCAGCAATTTGTCGCCTGCGTCGCCTGCGTCGCCTGCGTCGCCTACGTCGCCTACGTCGCGTACGTCGCCTGAGCGACGAGCCGCGGCGCTCTCAAACGTGGAAGTCATGCTATTGGGCGGCAGTTACGCCGTCAGTCGAGCCGCGGTAACAGGTTGGTGACGAGACGCATGCGCCTGCAAACCGCTATGCTGCGAGCCCGTGCACTGAGAAGGGACCTCTCGATGCTGCGCACCATCTTCGTGCGGCTGCTGCTGCCCATCGTGCTCGCCGCCAGCGTGGTCGCGTTCTTCGGCCTGCCGCGCGCGGAAGCGCTGCTCTCGCGCTGGTTCCGCGCGGACGTGCGCCAGAGCGCGGGGCTCGTGATGAGCTCCATGGAGGATCCGCTCGCAAACCTCATCGAGCACGGCGACGCCGAGGGGCTGCGCGCCTACCTGGCGCGCACCGCCCACGATGCGCATCTCACGGCGATAGTGGTGTGCCGGCCCAACGGCAAGACGCTCGCGCGCACCGATCACACGCCCTACAACATCGGCTGCGCACAGAGCGTGGCGGCGGGCGATGACGCATACGTGCACGTCGCCGCGGGTCCTGCGCAGATCTCCGCCTTCAACCTGATCACGACCGATCAGCAGCGCTACCGGGTGCTGCTGGTGAACGATCTGAGCTTCGTCGCGCACCGCCAGACGATCGCGCGGCGCTACCTGCTCGGTGCTGCGGTGATTTCCGCCTTCGCGCTCGCAACGCTCGCCTTGGGCGGCGCCTGGATGCTCTTGCAACGCTGGGTCGCCATCCTGGTGCGCGACATTCGCGACCGCAGATTCCTGGACGACGCAGGCACGCAGCGCCTGTCGGATCCGATCCTGTCACAGGTGCGCCAGGTGCTGAGCCAGATGGAGGCGAGCCAGCGCCTCGAGATCGACTTCCAGGAGAACTGGACGCCGCAAGCCCTCCAGCAGGTGGTGCACGACTACCTGCACTCGCCGCAGATGCTCGTGGTCTCCAATCGCGAGCCCTGCGCGCACGTGCGTATGCCGGACGGCTCGATCGAGACGCAACTACCCGCGAGCGGCCTGGTCGCGGCGCTCGAGCCCGTGATGCGCGCCTGCGCCGGGACCTGGGTCGCGCACGGCAGCGGCTCTGCGGACCATGACGTCGTCGATCGTCTCGATCACGTGCGCATCAGCGCGGGCAACGGCGCCTATACCTTGCGGCGCGTATGGCTCACTCCCGAGGAGGAGGCGGGCTACTACTACGGCTTCGCCAACGAGGGCCTGTGGCCGCTGTGTCACCTCGCCTACGTGCGCCCGGCCTTTCGCCAGAGCGATTGGACCACGTACTGCGAGGTGAATCGCAAGTTCGCCGCGGCGGTGCGCCGCGAGCTGCACTCGGCGCGCCCGGTGGTGCTGATCCAGGATTATCACTTCGCCGTGCTGCCGCGCATGCTGCGTGAGCAGAGCCCGGGCGCAACCATCGCGCTGTTCTGGCACATCCCCTGGCCGAGCGCCGAGACCTTCGGTGTCTGCCCGTGGAAGCGCGAGATGCTGCTGCACATGCTGAGCGCCGACATCCTCGGCTTTCACACGCGCTATCACTGCCAGAACTTCCTCGACACCGCGGACCGCTACATCGAGTGTCGCATCGACCGCGAGCAGATGAGCGTCACGCTGCAGGGCCACGTGTGTCACATCGCGCCCTACCCGATCTCGATCGAGTGGCCGCCCCGCTGGCTCGCGAGCCTGCCGGACGTGCAGGTCTCACGCGCCGCTGCGCGCGAGCGTTACGGAATCGCGCCCGAGGTGCGCCTGGTGCTCGGCGTCGAGCGCTGGGATTTCACCAAGGGGATTCTCGAGCGGTTCCTCGCGCTCGAGACGCTGCTCGAGCGCCAGCCGCAGTACCGCGGCCGCGTGACCTTGCTGCAGGTCGCCGCGCCCTCGCGTGCCCAGCTGCCGGCCTATCAGAATCTGCAGCAGGCGACCTTCGCCGAGGCCGAGCGCATCAATCATAAGTTTGCCGGTGAGTCGAGCGCGGTTGCCCCTGGCGAGCACGCCGGCGTGGGCCCTTGGCGGCCCATCGTGCTGATCGATGAGCATCAGCCCCCCGAGCGGGTCTTCGAGTTGTATCGCGCCGCGGATTTCTGCCTCGTGAACAGCCTGCACGACGGCATGAATCTGGTGGCGAAAGAGTTCGTGGCCGCGCGCGACGATGAGGACGGCGTGCTCATCCTCAGCACCTTTGCCGGTGCCTCGCGCGAGCTCGTGGAGGCGCTGCTCATCAATCCCTTCGATATCGCGGAGACCGCAGCGGCGCTCGAGCGCGCGCTTGCGATGCCGCGCGAGGAGCGCCGCGAGCGCATGCGGCTGATGCGCCGCACGGTGAAGCAGAGCAACGTGTATCGCTGGGCGGGACGCATGCTGATGGATGCCGCCCGCATCCGCCAGCGCCAGCAGCTCACCGCTCGCTCGCAGCGCCTGGGCCAGGTGCGCCGCGACGCGACTCAGAGCGTCGACTGATCCCGCCCGAGCGCGCGCCAGAGGTGCGGCGCGAGGCCCTGTGCCACGGATGAGATATCCGCGGGTCCCCCCAGGCTTGCGAGCTGCGTCATCTCGAGGCCTGCGTAGCCGCAGGGATTGATGCGCCGGAACGGCTCGAGATCCATTTCGACATTGAGCGCGAGGCCGTGATAGCTCGCGCCGCGACGGATGCGCAAGCCGATGCTCGCGAGCTTGCGCTCGGCCACGTAGACGCCCGGTGCCGTGCGCTCCGAGCGTGCGCGAATACCAAGCGCGGCGGCGTAGTCGATCACGCAGCGCTCGAGCGCCGTGACCAGATCGCGCAGGGTGAGCGCGGCCCGGCGCAGATCGATCAACGTATACACGACGAGCTGGCCCGGTCCATGGTAGGTCACCTGGCCGCCGCGATCGGCCTGGAACACGGGGATGTCGCCGGGGGCGAGCAGGTGCTCGCGTCGCGCATTCATGCCGAGCGTGAACACCGGCGGATGCTCGAGGAACCAGATCTCGTCGGGGGTTCCTGCATCGCGCTCATCGGTGAAGTGCTGCATGGCGCGCCAGGTAGGCTCGTACGCGACGCGGCCCAGATGGCGTGCGATGAGCGCCGCGGCGCCGTCCCGCTCAGCGGACGGCGGCGAGCGCGCGATTGTCGAGGCCTGCATTGTTGCGCTGGAGCGCCTGCTCCGCCCGGTAGCTCGAGCGCACGAGTGGACCTGAGACGCACTCGAGGAAGCCGCGCGCGAGTGCCCACTCCCGCAAGCGATCGAACTCATCGGGCGCGACGTAACGCTGCACCGGCAGATGATGCAGGGTCGGCCGCAGATACTGGCCGAGCGTGAGGATATCGACCCTGATGGCGCGCAGATCGTCCATGGTCGCCGCGATCTCCTCATCCGTCTCACCCAGGCCGAGCATGAGACTCGTCTTGGTGAGCACCCGTGGAGCATGCTGCTTTGCGTGCTCGAGCACCCGCAACGTCTGCTCATATCCGGCGCGCGGATCGCGCACCGGATGCGTCAGACGGCACACAGTCTCGACGTTCTGTGCGAACACCTCGATGCCCGAGTCGACTACGGTACGCACATCTGCGAGCACGCCGCGAAAGTCCGGCGTCAGCGCCTCGATCGCGGTGTGTGGATTGCGCTCCTTGATCGCCCGCACGCACGCGGCATAGTGCGCGGCACCGCCGTCCGGCAGATCATCGCGATCGACCGAGGTGAGCACGACGTACTTGAGCTTCATGAGCTCGACGGTGCGTGCAGCGTTCCGCGGCTCCTCTGCATCGAGCCAACCATGGGGATTTCCCGTGTCCACTGCGCAGAAGCGGCACGCGCGCGTACACACCGCGCCCATGAGCATGAGCGTCGCCGTGCCGGCGTTCCAGCACTCACCGATGTTGGGGCACTTGGCCTCCTCGCACACCGTTGCGAGGCGGTGCTCGCGCACGATGGCGGTCACGGCGCCGAAGCCCGCGCCGGTGGGTGCCCGCGCCTTGAGCCACGCAGGCTTGCGCAGACCGATTTCGCCCGCGCTTGTCGCATGCGCCTTGATACCGTCCCGGATCGCGTGAAATCCCTGCGCGGTCAGATACTTCTCGCCGCTGCGCACGCCCTGCTCCGCTGCCTTGTCCTTGCTCTCGCTCACGATGCCATTCTACCGCATGGCCTTCGCGCGCAAGCGCGCCTCGAGCGCTGCCAGCCTCTCGGCCGAGCCGATGTCGAACCAGGCTCCGGCATGCAGCTGCCCGCGCAGCCGCCCGGCGGCGATGGCCCGTTGCAGCAGCGGCAGCAGCGGAAAGCGCCCGGGCGCACAGCCGGCGAAGAACGCCGCCTGATAGATGCCGATGCCGGCGTAGGTAAGCCGACCAGTCTCGGTGTTGATGACTCGATCGCCCTGCAGCCCGAAGTCCCCGGCCGGGTGATGCGGCGAGTTCGGCACCAGCACGATGCGCGCATCGTCTGCGGCCCCGAGCTTCATGCGCGCGAGGGCGCCGAAGTCGAAGTCCGTCCAGTTATCGGCATTGACGACCAGAAAAGGCGCGGAGCCGAGAAGCGGCAGCGCCTGATAGATGCCGCCACCCGTCTCGAGCGCGTGGGGGCCTTCCTCGCTGTAGCTGAGGGAGAGCCCGTAGCGCTCCCCGGTACCGAGAGCCGTGCGGATCTGCTCGCCCAGCCACGATAGATTGATGATGACTTCGCGGACGCCGGCTCTTGCGAGCGCTTCGAGGTGGTACACGATGAGCGGCTTGCCGCCCGCCGCGAGCAGCACCTTGGGAGTCGTGTCGGTCAGCGGTCGCATGCGCTCGCCGCGCCCGGCCGCGAGCACCATCGCCTTCACGTGCCGACCTGGTTCGCGTGGCGGGCACCGCGCGCGAGCTGCGCGTCCACGCGCGCGTTCGCACGCACCAACTCCGTTGCCGCACGCCGCTCGAGAAAGCGACCCAGCTCGTGCAGCTCCGGATATTCGGCGCAGGTCGTGAGCACGTAGCGCAAGGTGAGCCGCAGGTCCTGCAGATAGCCGGGCTTGCCGTCGCGGTACCACAGCCGAGCGAAGATGCCGAGCACTTTCAGGTGACGTTGCACGCCGATGAGATCGAACCAGCGCAGCAGCTCGCGCTCGCCGCCGCACGCCTTGAAGCCTTGCGCCAGGAGTCGCTCGCGATGGGCGCCGACCCAGCGCGCGACCCGCTCGCGCGGCCAGGCGATGTAGCAATCCTTGAGCAGCGAGACCAGATCGTAGCCGAGCGGACCGCGCAGAGCGTCCTGAAAGTCGAGCACGCCAGGATTGCGCTCCGCCAGCACCATCAGATTGCGCGAGTGGTAGTCGCGATGCACGAACACCTGCGGCTGCGCGAGCGCCTCGCGGATCAGAAACTCGAACGTCGCCGCAATGAGCTCGCGCTCCTCGGCGCTCAGCTCGAGCGCCAGATGGCGCGCGCAGAACCATTCCGGCATGAGCGCGAGCTCGCGCAGCAGGGCGTCCCGATCGTAGGGCGGGAGCTCGCGCGCGACCTGCGTGCCGCGCGCCTGGATCACCGCCAGCACGTCGAGTGCGTCACGATAGAGTGGCTCGGGATCGGCCCCGGCCGCGAGCTCCGACAGATAGTGCGTGCTGCCGAGATCCTCGAGCAGCACCAGCCCGCGGGCCACGTCGGCCTGATGCACGCGCGGCACGTGCGCGCCGAGCGACTCGAGCAGCGCGCTCACCTTCAGATAGGGGCGCACGTCCTCCTGCTCCGGCGGCGCATCCATGACGATGAGCGTGCGACCGCCGTCGAACACACGGAAGTAGCGGCGGAAGCTGGCATCGCTCGAGGCCGGCTCGATGCGCTCGGCACGCACCCGAGCTTCATTGACGAGCCATTCCTGGAGCAACGCGAGACGCGAGTCGACGTGAGTCATGCAGGTAACGGAGTTGCGGCGTCAGCGGGCGCCGCGTCCGCCGCGGCGCGCCATTATAATGCCCGGCCACATGCTGCCTCCGTGTCCATCGCCGCCGCTGTGCGGGCCGTCACGCCTGTGGCATGTGCATCGGGGCACCGTCGCGGTGCTGCTCAGCGCCGCCTCGCTGTGCGCGGCGGCGCACGCGGACGAGGAGCCGATGTGCCCGACGCTGAGCATGCGCGCGGCGACCGAGCCGCCCCGCGAGAGCAAGCCCGATCCGAATGCCCCCATCCAGGCGGAAAGCGACTCGTCGACGCTCGGCGCGGACGGCAACCTGGCGCTGCGCGGGCACGTCGAGGTGCATCAGGGAGATCGGCAGCTCCGTGCGGACGATGCGCAGTACGACCGCAACGCCAACGCTCTGTCGGTGAAGGGCGGGGTCGAGTACAGCGACCCGATCGTGCGCCTGAGCGGTGCCGATGGGCATTACTCGCCGAGCAGCGGCGCGAACGTGCGGGGTGCGCAATTTCAGCTGCTGCAGCGCTCGGCGCGCGGCACCGCGCAGGAGCTCGATGTGACCCCCGAGGGTATCCTGCACCTGAAGGGCGTGACCTTCACGACCTGCCCGAAATCCGATCGTTCCTGGCAGCTGCGCGCGGGCGCGTTGACGCTCGACACCGGCGAGCGCGTCGGCACGGGCAAGGATGCGCGCATCGATTTCAAAGGGGTGCCGATCCTGTATCTGCCGTGGGTGACTTTCCCGCTCGGCAACGAGAGGAAGAGCGGCTTTCTGTTTCCGAGCATCGGCAACAGCTCGCGGGGCGGCGTGCAGGTGGAGATTCCGTACTATTTCAACATCGCTCCCAATGCGGACCTGACGCTCGATCCGACCTACTATTCGAAGCGCGGTGTCGACATCGCAGGCGATACCCGCTTCCTGACGCAGGACCAGAGCGGCGAGCTGCAGTGGCACTTCCTGCCCAACGATCAGATCACGAACGAGAATCGCAGCTTCGTCACCTTGCGCGACGTGATGCAGCTGCCGGAGGAGTTGCGGCTGCGCCTGGAGGCCGCCAACGTGAGCGACCTGCAGTACTTCCAGGACTTCGGCAGCGGTCCCGAGGGCACGAGCGTCGTGTTCCTGCAGCGGCTCGCGCAGCTCACCTACCGTGACGAGTACTGGAACCTCGGCCTCGAGGCGCAGGAGTATCAGACGATCGCCGAGCAGTGTCCTCCCGCACCGCCCGGCGTGGTCGTCACGGAACAGCAGTGCCAGCTGCTCGGGCAGCAGTACGAGCTGATGCCCACGGGGCTGCAGAGCACCAACGTGTTGCCCGAGCTGCAGCGTCCGTACGCACGTGCCCCGCGGTTGTATGCGAGCGGGGACTTCGGCTGGGGACCGCAGGAGCTGCTCCACTACGGCTTCGATTCTGAGCTCGTCGACTTCACGCGCTCCGTCGGCGTGACCGGCTGGCGCTTGGACGTGATGCCGAAGGTCGCCTTCGACCTCGAGAATCCCGGCTACTTCGTGCGCTCGAGCATCGCGTGGCGCTATACGCAGTACGAGCTCGACAACACGCTGCCGGGCGCGGACCGCTCGCCCTCGCGCTCGCTGCCGGTCGCGAGCGTCGATACCGGGCTGCTGTTCGATCGCACGCTCGGCGCACGCAACGAGAACACGCTCACTCTCGAGCCGCGCATGATGTATCTGTACGTGCCCTACCGCGACCAGAACCAGCTGCCACTGTTCGACACGGCGCTGCCCGACCTGAACATGGTGCAGCTGTTCCGTCCCAACCGGTACGTGGGCGCCGATCGCGTGAGCGATGCGGATGAGGTCACGGTCGGCGTCACCAGCCGGTTACTGAACACGACGAGCGGCGAGCAATACATCGCCGCGACGCTCGGCCAGACGTATTACTTCGACACCCCGCGCGTGCAGTTCCCGGGCGAGGACCTCGACGGCCACAAGAGCTCAAATCTCATCGCGGAGCTCGCGCTGACTGCCTACCGCAACTGGAATGTCGATCTCAACATCGAGTGGCAGCCGTCGAGCTCGCAGGCCGAGCGTACGTTCGTGCAGCTGCAGTACCACCCCGCCACTGACAGCGTGGTCAACATCGGCTATCGCTATCAACGCAGCACCGCGGTTCCGGTCACTATTGCCGACCCCGGGCCGCCTCCCGCGTACCTCATCACCGGCCTTTCGAGCGAGGGCCTCAATCAGGCCGAGATGTCGGGCGCCTGGCCGGTGTCGGATGCCTGGAACGTGCTCGCCCGCGCGGTCTACGATCTGAACGCCGACAAGGCGCTCGACACCCTGGCGGGGTTCGAGTATCGCGCCTGCTGCTGGCGCGTGCGCCTGCTCGGGCGCCGCTACCTCATCAACGGCACGGGCCAGCAGGACACGGCGGTGCTGTTCCAAGTGCAGCTGACGGGCCTCGCGGGGGTCGGCCCGGCCTCCGATACTTTCCTCGGGACGGCGATTCGGGGATACTCGCCACCCACGCTGTCCGGCGGGGCACCGCCCCGCTCGAATACCGCGGGCGGCTCATCCCTGTTTTCTCATTGAGTCATGGAACTCTCGAGTCGATTCAACACCATGCAAACATCACCGGGCGCATCGCGCGCCTCGTTCCAGCCGCGCCTGGCGCGCGGCGCCGCAGTGCTCGTGAGCGCTCTCGTCTGTCTGCTCGCCGGTGCACTCGCGCACGCGCAAACTCGCGACCTCGCCACCAAGGGTGCACTGCTCGACCGCATCGCGGCCATCGTTAACGATGGGGTGGTGCTCAGCAGCGAGCTCGATGCGGAGGTGGCCCTGGTCGCCGAGCGGTTGCAGCAGCAGAAGCTCGAGCTGCCGCCGCAGAATGTGCTGCGCCAGCAGGTGCTCGAGCGGCTCATCGTCCAGGAGATCGAGATGCAGCGCGCGAACCACGCCGGCATCAAGGTTCCCGACGAGGCGCTCAACAATGCCCTGCAGGAGGTGGCGCAACGCAATAAGCTGACGCTGTCGCAGCTGCCGGAGGCGCTCGCCTCACAAGGCGTCGACTACGCGAGCTATCGCGACGCCATGCGCAAGGAGCTCACGCTGACGCTGCTGCGACAGCGCGACGTCCTGCAGCACATCAGCGTCACCTCGCGCGAGATCGATCAATATCTCGAGAAGCAGTCGAAGCACCCGGCGGACAACGAGTACAACATCTCGCACATCCTGATCGCCGTGCCGGAGAATGCGACGCCCGAACAGCTCGAGCAGGCGAGCAAGCGTGCGCAGGATGTCTATGAGCGCGCCAAGTCCGGCGAGGACTTCGCAAAGCTCGCGGTGTCGTTCTCGAACAGCCAGACCGCGCTCGAAGGCGGCGCGCTCGGCTGGAGAAAGGGCACCGAGCTGCCGACGTTCCTCTCGGATGTGGTCTTGAAGATGAAAGCGGGTGATGTCAGCGCCCCGATGCGCGCACCGACCGGCTTTCACATCGTCAAGCTCAACGACATCCGCGGTACCGAGCAGAAGGTGGTCGTCGATCAGGTGCACGCGCGTCATATCCTCATGCGGCCAAACGAGCTGCAGGACGATGCGACGGTCAGGCAGAAGCTCGAGCAGCTGCGCGCCCGCATCATGAACGGCGAGGATTTCGCCGGCCTGGCGAAGATCAGCTCCGAGGATCCCGGCTCGGCGAGCGATGGCGGTGATCTCGGCTGGTCGAGTCCCGGCACCTTTGCTCCGGAGTTCGAGAAGGAGCTCGACAAGCTGCAGGAGAACGAAATCAGCGAGCCCTTCCGCACTCAATACGGCTGGCACATCGTGCAGCTGCTCGGCCGCCGCCGTTTCGACAGCACCGACGAGCTCAAGCGCAAGCACGCCGTCGATGAGATCCGCGCGAGCAAGGCAGACGAGCAGACCGAGCTGTGGCTGAGACAGCTGCGTGATGACGCTTACGTCGAGTACAAGTTGTGAGTTTTGAGTTTTGAGTTGTGAGTTGTGAGTGCCCGCATCGCGCTCACCTCCGGAGAGCCGGCCGGGATCGGTCCCGATCTGTGTCTAGCGCTCGCCCGCTCTGAGCTCGACTGCGAGCTCGTGTGCCTGGCGGATCGGGCACTCCTCGCCGAACGTGCCCGGCTGCTCGGCGCGCGCGACATCACCTTCGTCCCCTACGACTCAGGCGCGCGCCGCGCGCACACCCGCGGCAGCCTGACGGTCCTCGACTGCCCGCTCGCCGTGAACGCGACGCCGGGAACGCTCGATGTACGTAACGTCGGCGCGGTCCTCGGCATGCTCGATCGCGCCATCGACGGCTGTCTCGCCGGTGAGTTCGATGCTTTGGTCACGGCGCCCGTGCAGAAGAGCGTCATCATGGATGCGGGCGTCGCCTTCAGCGGCCACACCGAATACCTCGCCGAGCGCACGGGCGCGCCGCGGCCCGTCATGATGCTCGCCGCCGGTACCATGCGCGTCGCGCTCGCAACCACGCACCTGCCGTTGAAGGCGGTGAGCGCGGCCCTGACCACCGCACTTCTCTGCGAGGTGCTCGAGATTCTGGACCGTGATCTCAAGCGCTGGTGGCGCCTGCCGCGGCCGCGCATCGCCGTGTGCGGGCTGAATCCGCACGCAGGCGAGAGCGGACACATCGGTGATGAGGAGCTGCGGGTGATCGGACCGGCGCTCGCAGCGGCGGCGGCGCGCGGCATCGACGCCACGGGCCCGTTGCCGGCGGACACGGTGTTCGTGCCGCAGCTGCTCGCGCGCTACGATGCGGTTCTCGCCATGTACCACGACCAGGGTCTACCGGTCATCAAACACGCCTGCTTCGACAGCGCCGTCAACGTCACGCTGGGGCTGCCGCTGCTGCGCACCTCCGTGGATCACGGCACCGCGCTGCACCTCGCGGGCACGGGCCGGGCCGAAGCCAAGAGCCTGCTCGCCGCAACGCAACTCGCACTGCAGCTGCTCGCTCCCTGAGGCGGACCGTGCGCGCCCGCAAGCGCTTCGGCCAGCACTTCCTGCACGATCCCGCCGTGATCGAGCGCATCGTGAGCGCGATCGAGCCGCGTGCGGTGGATCATCTGCTCGAGATCGGCCCGGGGCGCGGTGCGCTGACGCGTGCACTCCTCGTCACACCGCTCGCCTCGCTCGATGCCGTGGAGGTTGATCGGGATCTCGCTCAGGCGCTGCAGGCCGAGCTCGCTACGACGTCGAGCTTCACCCTGCATCGCGCCGATGCGCTGGAATTCGATTTCGCCGCGCTCGCGGCCGCGCGTGGCGCGCGCCTGCGCCTGGTGGGCAATCTGCCCTACAACATCTCGACGCCCCTGCTCTTTCATCTGCTGGCGAGCGCAGCTGCGCTGCGCGACATGCACGTGATGCTGCAACGAGAAGTGGCGGAACGGATCACCGCGCCGCCCGGCGGCTCCGATTACGGCCGGCTGACCGTGATGCTCGCGCCATGGGTACGCGCGGAGCGGCTCTTCGACGTGGGGCCGGGCGCTTTCCACCCGGCACCGCGCATCTGGTCCAGCGTGGTGCGGCTCGATGTGCTGCGCGAGCCCGCCTTTGCCGTGAGCCCGCGCTATGGCGCGATCGTCGCGGCGGCCTTCTCCCACCGCCGCAAGACCCTGCGTAACGCATTGCGCGGGCTTCTGAGCGCTGCGCAAATCGAGGCCTGCGGCCTGGACCCGGGGACACGCCCGGCGACAGTGGCCGCAGAGGCGTACAACGCGCTGGCGCGGGCTGCGGAGAGAGCCGCGGCGCAAGCGTCGCCGGCAGGGGAGCGAATAGGTTAGGATTTCAGCGTGCAACCGACCTACCGCCGCATCCTGCTTGCCATCGAGCTGAACGATGACAGTCTCTGGGTCGGCCGCCGCGCGCGTGCGCTCGCCACGGCGCTCGGCGCCGAGCTCGAGCTGCTCCACGTGGTGGAATATGTACCCGTCGAGCCCATGGGCGAGACGCTCATGCCGGCCGTGCAGATCGAGGAGGAGCTGCTCGTGCGCGCGCGGCAGCGCCTGGTCGCGCTCGCCGCCGAGCTCGACATCGCGGAGGAGCGTTGCCGCGTCGAAGCGGGCCACGTCAAGGGCGAGATCGTGCGCATCGCGCGCGAGCGTGCGTGCGATCTGATCGTGGTCGCGAGCCGTGAGCGCCACGGGCCGTCGATTTTTCTCAATCTCACCGAGGACACCGTGTTGCACGCGGCACCGTGCGATGTGCTCGCCATGCGCGTGGGGCCGGCGCGGCCCGCGCCGCGCTAAGATGCAGCCATGATGCAACCCGAGGATACGAAGTCGGACCACCCTATCCGGGTATCCGTCGAGACCAGCTATCTCGAGGAGCAGTCCGAGCCGGCGAAGCCGCGCTACGTATTCGCCTACACGATCACCATTCGCAACGACGGTTCGACACCCGCGCGGCTGCTCACCCGCCACTGGATCATCACGGATGCGAACGGCAAGGTGCAGGAAGTGCGCGGTGACGGCGTGGTCGGCGAGCAGCCATACCTGAAGCCTGGGCAGGGCTTTCGCTACTCGAGCGCCGCGGTGATCGAGACTCCGGTGGGCGTAATGCAGGGCAGCTACCAGATGGTGGCGGAGGACGGGCATCACTTCGATGCCCCAATCGCGCCCTTTCGCCTCGCAATGCCGGGCGTGCTGCACTGAGGCGGCGCGTAGCGCGCGCTCTAACATTCCTTCATGCGCTTTGCGATCGGCGACATCCAGGGCTGCGCCGACGAGCTGCGCGCGCTCGTCGAGCGGCTCGGCTTCAATGCCGACCGCGATCAGCTGTGGTTCGTCGGCGATCTGGTGAATCGCGGTCCGCGCTCGCTCGAGGTGCTGCGCTACGTGCACGCGCGGCGGGACAACGCCAGCGTCGTGCTCGGCAATCACGATCTGCATCTGCTCGCGCTCGCCTACGGCTCGGGCACGGACGCGAAGTCGGGTGACACGCTCGATGCAGTGCTCGCGGCGCCCGACCGCGACCTGCTGCTCGAGTGGCTGCTGCAGCAGCCGCTGGCGCATCTCGAGCGCGGTGATCTGCTCGTGCATGCCGGCCTGGTGCCGCAATGGACGGCCACCGT
>Ga0335077_10000086_pt1 | contig 89921 bp, 79 predicted proteins | sample Lox_Sample_31_FD_207151 | JGI IMG/M metagenome (GOLD analysis project Ga0335077, IMG submission 207151) | Soil microbial communities from Loxahatchee National Wildlife Refuge, Florida, United States - Lox_Sample_3.1 | ecosystem: Environmental > Terrestrial > Soil > Wetlands | place: USA... | reverse complement strand
GCTACGTCGCATGCGTCGCCGTCCGCGACTGATCACCGCCTTCTGGAAGCAATCTTCTTTGTGGTCAGAATGACTTTATATTATGCGGGAGTCAGCAAGAATGGGATTGACGGGCCGACAAGGACGGACTGGCAGGCAGCCTTCCTTGACTCGCGCCGAGGGCGGCTGTACATTGGCTGAGGGCCGCGGCAGCGTGATTCCTGTACGGTTGTATCCGCTTTTGATACAGCCATCCAAGCCTCATGAGCCTGGCCGGTTGAGCTGTGCGGCGCATCCACCAAGCTCGCCCAACAAAAAAACGAATGTTCCGAAAAACTCACAAAGCCCTAAGTGTGGTGTTGCTGATGCTAGTGGTGTGTGCGCCAATCGTGCACGGACAGACGAGTACGGCCCCGGCGCCGCGGCAGAGGTCGGTGGCACCGGCCACGTCGGCAACGATCGACACGAGCGAGGCGATGTTCGCGACCATGTGCGCCCTGTATGCATCGGGCTACGAGAGCAATGTTAGTGCGGACAACTGGAGTTCGTTCCGGACGCAGACGCGGGAACGGCTGTTGGCCCAAAAGGGGCCGGCGGTGGAAGCGGTGCGGGAGTTTTATAAGGAACATCAGTTTCGCGACCCGGCATCGATGCTGTCGCGCTACGTGTGGTTTGCGCTGGTAGCGGGGCCGGCGCCAAAGTTCCAGCCGGTACTGCGGCGCGACCAGCTACCGCCGGAAGTGCTGGACCTGGAAGGATTCTCCGAACTGCTCGCCAACTACTACACGGAGCAGAAGATCCACATGCTTTGGCGGCAAGTGCAGCCGCTCTACGACAAGGAAATCGAAAGGCTGCACGACCCGGTCTCCAATGTGCTCTTTGTGGCCTCCACCTATTTAAGAGAAGTGGTCGATCCGACGAAGCCGCGGACATTCACGATTATCGTGGAGCCGCTGGTGGGACGGATCACGAACGTACGCAGCTTCGGGGATCGCTATTCGATTGTGTTGAGCGGCAGCGACGAGATTCCACTCGATGTGGTGCGGCATGCATATCTGCATTTTCTGCTGGATCAGGTACCGATGATGTATCCGCACGTGATCGCGGTGAAGCGTCCGCTATTCGAACTGGCCAGCAAGGCACCGGCGTTGCCGGAAGGCTTGAGGGACGATTTTCCCGCGTGGTTTGCGGAATGCACGGTGCGCTCGGTGGAGATCAAGCTGGAAAAGATGTCGCCGGGCGAGCGCGAGGCGAAGCAGCAGAACGCAGATGTGGACGGATTGGTGCTGGTGCGGCCAATCTTTCAGGGTTTAGCGGGATACGAGCAGGCAGAGCCCACGTTTACGCAGTACTTTCCGGAATTGGTGCGCGCGATAGACGTAAAGACGGAACAGACGCGCGTGGCTGCGATTCACTTCGAGCCGGCGCAAACCGGCGCCGAGGCCAAGGAACTGAGCAAGGAAGACGTGGCGAAGAGACGAGCCCACGCGGTAACCACTATCCCCGGCGAGGAAGACGTAATCGCCGCGTTGACGCAAGGCGAGAAGGAAATCGCGGCCAAAGATGCGCGCGGCGCGGAAGCGGCGTTCCAGTCAGTGCTGGTGAAGTATCCGAATCAGCCGCGAGCATGGTGGGGCCTGGGGTTGGTGGCGTTGATGGACCACGACGCAGACCGCGCAAAACAGGTATTTGGCAGATTGACGGCGGGAGAGCACGCAGCAAAAAACGATCCGATGGTTTTGGCGTGGTCGCATGTGTATCTGGCACGAATCTACGAGGACGAAGGAGAGCTGGACCGGGCCAAGAACGAGTATCAGGCAGCGATCGATGTTCAGGGGGCGCCGGCACAAGCTCAGCAAGCGGCACAAAAAGGCTTGGGTGACCTGGCGTTGAGAAAACCGTCCGAACGGCCCTGAGGACGATGACAAGGAGAAGTAAACGATGCGAAGAATAGGCCAGTTGGTTAGGACGGGTTTCATCATCACGACGTCATTGGTGTGTGCAGCCGGAATCATGGGACAGACGGCCAGCCCGCAGCAGCAACAACCGCAGCAGTCGGCCCCGGGGGCTCCTTCGACGGACAAGCCAGCAGCGCCACAGGCGCAGCCGCTGACGCTGGAGCCGGCGGCTCCCCCGGTAAACGCGGAAGAAGACGCGGCGCTCAAGGCGTTCCGCGAAATGAAGAACGACGATCTGGCCAAGAAGGAGCAAGCCGCGGAGGAATTCCTGGCGAAGTATCCGCAGAGCCGGTACCGGCCGGAGTTTTATGCGTGGCAAGTGCAGTATTTCCGGAGCAAGGGTGAAACGGACAAGATGGAAGCGGCGGCGGACAAGCAGTTGGCGCTGTTTCCAAACGACCCACAAACTCTGGCGGTCGTAGGCGCAACGCTGCCGCGGGCGATGAATGCGAATACGCCGGACCCGGCCAAGCGCCTGGCGAAGGCGGAGCAATATTGCCAGAAAGCACTGGAGCTACTACCGACGATCGTGAAGCCGGAGGGTATTTCAGATCAGATCTTCCAAAACGCCAAGGACCAGACGGCGGCGATGGCGTACAGCGGGCTGGGGACAGTGGATTTCCGGCGCGGCAAGTATGCCGACGCGATTCCGAATTTTGAGAAGGCCGTCCGCATCGATCCGGACCCCGACCCAGTGAACTATTACCTGCTCGGCTACTGCAACCAGAAGGCCGCGCACTTTGATGACGCCGTGGCGGCCTATACGAAATGCGCGGCCATTCCGAGCGGAATGCAGGCCACCTGCTCGCAGGGAGCAGAAGAGGCCAAGAAGCTTGCGGCGACACAGCTGAGCGCACCGAAATAGACTGACCGTGCCGCGGCACGGCAGGAGTGAAGGCAATGACCCGGGACGACGATGAACGATTGATGGAACGACTGGGTTACGAGTTTCACGACCCGAAGCTGCTGGACCGTGCGTTGACACACAGTTCCGCGGTGCCCGAATTACGGGCGGCGCGCGGAGAGGACATCGCGTTCGCGGGATCGGAAGTGCAGGACAACGAACGGCTGGAATTCCTGGGAGATGCGGTGCTGGAACTCTTAACCAGCGAATTTCTGCTGAAGAATTTTCCGGAGTGGACGGAAGGGCAGCTTTCGAAGAGCCGCGCGCGCATCGTAAACGCCCATTCACTGGAAAACGCGGCGCGGAGCCTGGACCTGGGCGCGCACTTGCGCTTGGGCCGCGGCGAAGAGAAAACGGGTGGGCGTGAGAAGCCGGCGCTGCTGGCGGACGGATTCGAAGCGGTGGTGGCGGCGATGTATCTCGACGGCGGGCTGGATCCTGCGCGGAAACTACTGACGAACACAGTATTCCTGCAAGCCCGCGAAAACGGCGACCGCATGGCGGAGTCTGACCGGAAGAGCGCGTTGCAGGAATTTCTCCAGGGCAAGGGCGGACAACTCGCGGAATACCGATTGGCCGGAGAAAGCGGCCCGGACCATCAGAAGACCTTCCTGGTGGAAGTGTGGGTGCGCGGCGAAAAGATGTCGAGCGCCGAGGGTAGCACCAAAAAGGAAGCGGAACAGAAAGCGGCCCGAAGCGCGTTAGAGAAGCTGCAGCTGAACGACACAAAGGGCAAAGAGAAGGAAGAGGTCGGACCGAATGCCGGATGAGACGCTCGCACCGGGATCCGTGACACCGCTGGAGCCGCAAAACAGTGAAGCCGTCGCCCAACCCAGAGAGGCCGAAGGGGAGGAGCACGCGCAGGCGGGGCAGACAACACTGTCCGAGTATCTGGAATCGTTGCTGGTGACGGTGATCCTGGCGCTGTTTGGCACAAGCTTTGTGGTGCAAGCCTTCAAGATTCCCTCACAATCGATGGAGCGGACGCTGCTGGTGGGCGATCACCTGTTGGTGAACAAATTCATTTTTGGCGGGCGCGGGGCATGGTACGACAAGTTGCTACCGTACCGTGCGCTGCAGCGCGGCGACATCATCGTTTTCAAGTTTCCCTATCAGGACCACCCGCACTTTGTGAAGCGCGTGATCGGCTTGCCCGGCGACCATTTGAAGATTGTGGACCAGCAGGTGTACGTGAACGGCAAGGCCCTGGACGAACCGTACGTGGTGCATGATGCGGCCTCGGGCTACGATCCACTCAACTATTCATTTCCGCCGGTAGGGAACCAGATGTACTTGTCGCTGGTACAGCCGGAATGGGCGCACGATATCCGCAAGTACATTCAGGGAGACGAGTTGGTGGTGCCCGAAGGAAAATACTTCGCGATGGGAGACAACCGCGATCACAGCCTGGATAGCCGCTACTGGGGATTTGTGGATCGCGACGCCATCATGGGGCGGCCGTTCCTGATTTATTGGTCCATCGACGCAAACAGCAACGACTACAGCGACAACACCTTTGGCCAGAGATTGATCGGGATTTTTGATACGCTGACGCATCTGCCGGCGCGGACGCGCTGGGGCCGCATGCTGCATACCGTGCACTGATTTGATTGCGGGCGGCGGCGTACTACACTCTTCATCACAGTCAGGGAGACTCTCAGACGCCGGGCGAAAGCCGAGGCGCCACAGATCCGAATGAGTCGCGCTCGAAAATATAGCGTCATCGTGGTGTTGGCAATCGCGGCGCTGTTGGCTGTGCAGGCCGGCGTGAGCCTTCTGGTGCGGACACACCGGATGCGCGGATACCTGACCGCGCGATTGGAGGCGGCGTTCGGGCGGCCGGCAGAAGTGGGGCAATTTTCGTTCTCGATTTTTCCGTTTCCGGAATTAACGCTGGAAGGCGTGACCATCGGCGAAGACCCGGCGTTTGGGCACGAATATTTCCTGCGCGCTGAGCGGATGGCGGCGAGCCTCAGTTGGGCAGGTATACTGCGCGGGCATTTCGAATTCGGGACCATGTCGCTAACGCGGCCGAGCCTGATCCTGGTGCGCAGTGCGCAGGGGCGATGGAATCTGGAGGGTTGGTTGCCTCCGGCGCGCGAGAAAGCGAAGGGAGAAGAGGGAGCTTCCACAGGCGCGGGTGGAAACGTGACAGCGCAGGCGCAGGCGACGCGTCTGCTGCAGAAGCTGGAATTCGACGACGGCAGAGTCAATTTTAAATTTGGCGACGAGAAGAGGCCCTTTGCGTTCACGGAGGTATCGGGAAGCGTGGAGCAAGTTTCGGCGGGCCGCTGGCGCTTGAGCCTGGAAGCAACGCCGTGGCGCAGCGGCGTGCAGTTGCAATCGACCGGAACGCTGCGGGTGGATGGCGATGTAGCGGGGACGACGGCGCGCCTGCAGCCCGCGCAAATCCGGCTGCACTGGGACAAAGTGTCGATCGCGGATCTGTTCCGGCTGATGACCGGAAATGATTCCGGAGTGCGCGGAGATTTTGCGCTGGATGGCAACAGTAGCATCGGCGTGGCATCGCCAGACACGGACGGGCGTCCGGGAGAATGGCATTTCCTGCTGATGGCGCGGGCGAAACAGATTCACCGGTGGGACCTGACGGAACGCAGCGACAATCCGAGCTTCAATTTCAATGTGCAGGGCTACTGGAACGTGGCGGGCGGAGAAGTCCGCGCGGAGGAGGTGCGCGTGGAACTGCCGCATTCCAATCTGAGCGGAACGGCGCAGGTGCAGATGATCAGTCCGTCAGGCTGGCATGCGCAGTTTCACAACATGGCGATCCAGGCGGAGGATTTGCTGGCGTGGTATCGCGCGTTTACGCCGGGAGTGGCAGATGAAGTGGCGGCACATGATTTCCTGACCGGGAATTTGTCGGCGAGTGGGTGGCCGCTGCGGTGGGAAGAAGGAGCAGTGGAAGGCAAGGCCGGGATGCTGGCGATTCCGGGGCTGGAGGCTTCGCGGATTGAGCCCTTCCATGTTTCGGTGCGCGATGGAAAGTTCAAGTTGGATGATTTGCAGGTCCGATTCGCTCTGGAGACGCCGGCGAGTGGAAAGAACAACGCCAAAACGCGCGCGGCCGCCCCGGTTTCAGAGGATTTTCTCGGTGTGACGCTGAACCACGATTCCGCGCTCAATCAGGGCAGGCTGCGCTTAAATGTTCACCTCGCGGATGCCGCCCGACTCTTTACCATGGCAAACGCGTTCGGGCGCGTACTGAATCGCGGTTGGGAGTATTCGGGAGGGCTAACTGGCAGCGTGGCCTGGGGCTGGGGAAATAATCCTAAAGAACCACGCCGCGCAGGCGTGCTGGAATTGTCAAAGGCCCGATTGCAGGCTGCGGGGTTAAACGAGCCACTGAAGATCGAGCAGACTCGTGTGGAATGGAAAGAGAATCAGCGCGCGGCGACAATCGGGAAGATCGAAGCGTTTGGAGCGAGCTGGTCGGGCAACATTTCGCAAGCCGGCGCGAGCGAAGAACGCAAATGGCGGTTTCAATTGCATGCGGATCGTCTGGACGCGGCTGAGCTGGACCGCTGGTTCGGACCGCGTGCCAGGCCGACCTGGCTGCAGCGGCTGCTGCCGTCGCTGCTGGGGGGAAACGACAACAGCAATATGGAGCGTGCCAGCGAGTTGCTGCGGCGCGTGTCTGCGGAAGGAGAGCTTACCGCCGACACGATTTCGGTCGAGAAGATGAAATTCACGCAGGCGCGGGCGGCGCTTGAGCTGCAGAACCTGGAATTGCGCGCCCACAACATCGACGCGCAATGGGCCGGCGGAAACATGCACGGCGAGGTGCAGGCGCAATTTTCGCCTGTGCCGCACTACGAGGTGGACGCGGAATTGGAGCGAGTGAACCCGGCGCAATTGCCTTGGGCGTCAAAGTGGGCGGAACGTTGGAGCGGCTCGGCGTCAGGCCGCGTTCATTTGACGACCAGCGGGATTGGCCGGGAGGAGTTGGTGAAGCAGTTGACAGGCGAAGGCACGCTAAAACTGAATAAAGTGGAATTGCGCGGGTGGGACGTGGAGGCTAGCGCGCAATCAGGTAATTTGCGCTCGGGCACGTCGCGATGGAGCGCGGGCGAAGGGCAATTCGAGATTGGGGAACGAAGAATCCGGTTCGAAGATATAGAACTGCAGGGGCCCGGAGCAAGGACGCATCTGAGCGGAAACATCGGATTTGACATGACAGGCGACCTGACGTTTTCGCCGATATTGACGAAGCACGGCAGCAAGGCGGCACCCGCAGCGCGAGAACTGAGGTTGACGGGTCCACTGGAAGCGCCGACGGTGGTGGTGGAATCGTTGAGCGCGGCCGTGGCGAAGCCCCGCTGATTCAGAGTTTCGTTCGTCTAAATTCGAAAGGGAGAACCATGAGTCGAATCCGCTGGTGTGCGGCAACGCTGGTGTTGACGGTTTTGTCTACGGGGAAAGCGCACGCGCAAGAGCCGCTCACCCTTCAGCAGGTGTTGGGGGCGCCCTTCGTTTCGAATCTGGTAGCGGCTAAATCCGGCGACCGTATGGCGTGGACCGTGAATCAGGAAGGCCGGCGGAATATCTATGTGGCGGAAGGCCCGTCTTTCGTGGCGCGGCAGCTGACGAGTTACACGGCGGATGATGGTGGCGAGTTGTCGGAGCTTCACTTCACGGCAGATGGCGACGCAGTCGTGTACGTGCGGGGAGAAGGGAAAGACGCAGCGGGCGATTACGCGAATCCGACGAGCAATCCTGAGGGAGCGGAGCAGGATGTGTGGATCGTGGCCTTCCGCGGTGGATCGCCGAGAAAGGTTGATGCGGGCAGTTCGCCAGTGATTTCAGTGCAAGGGCGGATTGCGTACCAGCGCGGCGGGCAAATGTGGATGTCGTCGGTGAAGACGGAGGAGAAGCCGAGGCAGATCATGGTGCGCGGGAAGAACTCTCCCGTGGAGTGGTCGCTGGATGGGGCACGGCTGGTATTTGTGTCTTCGCGAGATGATCACAGCTTCGTTGGGATTTACGATCCGGCGGCAGAAACGGTGAAGTTTTTTGCGCCGAGTGTGGATTCCGATTCCGACCCAGTGTGGTCGCTCGATGGGAAGCGCGTCGCGTTTACGAGGCAACCGGCGGTGCCACGCGATACGCCGGAGGGATACTTCATTCAGCCTGACCGGCCGCATCCGTGGGCGATCTGGGTGGGCGACGCCGGGAATTTAACCGCCCGGCCGATCTGGCATAGCGGTGCGGCGATGCAGGATTCCTATCCGTACATGGCGGGAGAGACGGGTGGCGGCGTCCTCAACTGGGCGGCGGAAGATCGCCTAGTGTTTGCGAGTGAAGTGGATGGCTGGCAGCACCTGTATTCGTTGGCCTCTGATGGTGGGACGCCGAAGCTGCTGACACCGGGGAATTGCGAAGTGGAACAGTGGTCGTTCTCACCGGATAAGAAAACCATTCTTTTCAATTCGAATTGCGAGGATGTGGACCGGCGGCACATCTGGCGCGCGGATCTCAGCGGCACGATTCTCCAGCAGCGCACTCCTCCTGGCCAGATGACTGGTGGCATCGAATGGAATCCAGTAGTGCTGAGTGACGGGACGACGTTCGCATACGTGTTTTCGAACGCCCAACAGCGCGGACTGGTTAAATTGAGTCATCTATTTCCCGACACGAATTTTGTGGCAGCCTGGGATCAACCGGCCTCCACGAATTTTCCGGCCGAGAAGCTCGTCACGCCGAAGCAGGTGAGTTTCCAGTCCGGGGACGGGCTGGAACTGCGTGGCCAGTTATTTTTGCCAGCGAACTGGAAGGCGGGCGAGAAGCGTCCGGCACTGATTTTTCTTCACGGCGGGCCGATGCGCCAGATGCTGCTGGGTTGGCACTACATGTATTACTACTCGAACTGTTACGCGATGAACCAGTTTCTAGCGAGCCGCGGGTATGTGGTGCTGGCGCTGAATTACCGCAGCGGGATTGGCTATGGACGAGCGTTTCGCGAAGCACCAGGCCGCGCGGGCCGCGGTGCCACGGAGTATCAAGATGTGGTGGCGGCGGGGAAATTTCTGCAAAGCCGGCCGGAAGTTGATCCGGCGCGTATTGGGCTGTGGGGCGGCAGCTACGGCGGTTATCTGACGGCGTTGGGACTCGGGCGCAATTCGGATTTGTTTGCAGCGGGTGTTGATCTTCACGGCGTGCACGACTGGCCGACGGACAATTGGGAAGGGAAGAACATTTCGCCGGACCTGGCGAAGCTGGCGCACGATTCTTCACCGATTACGGCGGTGGGCACGTGGAAGTCGCCGGTGCTGTTCATTCACGGCGATGACGACCGCAACGTGATGTTCTCACAAACGGTGGACCTGGTGGCGCGGTTGCGAGCGAAGAATGTGGAGATCGAGCAGCTCGTGTTCCCTGACGATGTGCACGATTTTCTGCTCTATCGGAACTGGTTGAACGGGTATCTCGCGGCCAGCGACTTTTTCGACCGCAAGTTTGGCAATTCGGAGAAATGAACGACACGTCCCACTCCCGGCAGCGGGGTAGAGTCTTGGCCTTGCTCGGGCTGTGCTCGCTTGCTGGCGGCGCAGTTGTCGCGACGTGGGCTGCGGGCGAAGACCGCATCCAGTTGCTGCCGAAGCTGCAGAATGGCGGTTCCGTGCAATACGAAACGCGCGCGCGCATTGACCGCCATGTGGCAACCAAGAGCAACGTGTACTCCATGGTGGGGCCACGGCAGGTGCGGCGCGATCTGGCTTCGGCGTTGCGGCTTGACGTACAGGAAGTCCAGCTGGTGGACAACCGGCCAATGCTTTCAGGCTCAACCAAAATCGTCTCGCTTGATGCGCCCGATCCTAACGAAGCCGCGGAGAAACCGGCGAAAATCCTGTTCACTATCGGCGGCGATGGGAACATCCACGTGGTTGACGGCGCCGACGATCTGGATCCCGAACAGAATCTGACCTGGCAATTCTGGGCGGCGCAATTCGCATTCGCTTGGACGCTACCAGCAGCGGGAGTCAGGCCGGGAGAAAAATGGAAATCGGTGGAACCGGAAAAAACGCCCACGCCCATCGCCAATCTGGTTTGGGAGCGCGAAACAACCTACGTGCAGAATGACAAGTGCCCGATACTGACGGACCAGGAATGCGCGATCTTTCTGACCAACGCAACGCTTCGGCAAAAGTCGAATCCGAAGGACACCACGCCCGAGGACTACAGGCTGCATCAATTGAGGACTTCGGGCACCACGAGCGGAACGAACGAAACAGTGTCGTACATTTCACTGAAGACGGGCCTGGTGGTGCGCGCGACAGAGGATTTGCAGCAGGCAATGGACGTCACTATCGCGAAGGCCGACGGCAGCAACCAGATTCATTACACCATCACGGCCACCAGCCACTTCGAAACGGCGCTGCGCCCACCCGCCAGCTCCAACGCCGATTGATTGTCCGTTTGCCCCGCTCTGAAAATCGCGATTTGCACGGTGCGCTATAATGAGGGTTTCGGCGGGCCTCGCCGAACGTGCAGGAGACCTGAGAATGCACTTCAAATTGCGAAGCAATTATCAGCCACGCGGCGATCAGCCGGCCGCGATTGAGCAGCTCACGCGCGGGCTGGAAGCCGGAGATAAGCACCAGGTACTGCTGGGCGTGACGGGTTCGGGCAAGACCTTCACGATGGCGAAAGTGATGGAGGCAGCGAACCGCCCTGCGCTGGTGCTGGCCCACAACAAGACGCTGGCGGCTCAGCTTTATCACGAGTTCAAAGGATTCTTCCCGGAGAACGCGGTCGAATATTTCGTCAGCTACTACGATTTTTACCAGCCGGAAGCGTACGTGCCGTCGGCGGACCTGTACATCGACAAAGAAGCGACCATCAACGACGAGCTGGATAAATTGCGGATGAGCGCGACGCGTTCGCTGTTTGAACGGCGAGATGTAGTGATCGTGGCGTCTGTCTCGTGCATTTACGGCATCGGCTCGCCGGAAGCGTATTACGGGATGCTGGTGATGCTGGAGAAGGGGCACCAGACATCGCGCGAGGCGCTGTTGCGGCGGTTCGTGGATATTCAGTATGAGCGGAGCGAGGATTTGCGGCGCGGCACGTTTCGCGTGCGCGGCGACATCATCGAAATCTATCCGACGTATGAGGATCAGGGCTACCGGATTGAGATGTGGGGCGACCAGATCGATACCATCCGGCAGATCGATCCAGTGACAGGTGAGATTCGTACCGGCCAGGAAGATCTGGCGCGTGTGCCGATTTATCCGAAGACGCATTACGTAATGCCGCAAGACCAGCGGGAACGCGCGATTGTGACGATCCAGGAAGAGCTGGGCTGGTGGAAAAAGGAGCTGGAGAAGCAGGGGAAGTTTGTGGAGGCGCAGCGCGTGGTGCAGCGCACGATGTTTGACATCGAGATGATGCGGACGATCGGCTACTGCCACGGGATTGAAAATTATTCTCGGCACCTGAGCGGCCGGCTGCCAGGCGAAGCGCCGCCGACCTTGCTCGATTATGTTCCGCAGGACTATTTATTGTTTGTGGATGAAGCGCACGTGTCGATTCCACAGGTGCGGGGGATGTTCCATGGCGACCGTTCGCGAAAACAGACGCTGGTGGATTACGGGTTTCGCATGCCATCGGCGCTGGATAATCGGCCGTTGACGTTCGAGGAATTCGAGAACCGCATGAATCAGGTGGTTTATGTTTCAGCGACGCCGGGACCGTACGAACTGACGCGGTCGGGCGGGTCATTTGTGGAGCAGGTGATTCGGCCGACGGGCCTGATCGATCCGGATGTGGAAGTACGGCCGGTAAAGGGGCAAGTGGACGACCTGCTGGAAGAGATTCGCGTGCGCGCGCAGAAAAATGAGCGCGTGCTGGTGACCACGCTGACTAAACGCATGGCAGAAGATTTGAGTGAATATTTCACGGAGATCGGTGTACGTTGCCGGTACCTGCATTCGGAAGTAGAGACGTTGGACCGCATTAAGATTTTACGCGATTTGCGCAAAGGCGAGTTTGACGTTCTGATCGGGATCAACCTGTTGCGCGAAGGGCTCGATTTGCCGGAGGTGTCGCTGGTGGCTATTTTGGACGCGGACAAGGAAGGATATTTGCGCAGCGCCACTTCGCTGATTCAGACCATTGGGCGATGCGCGCGGCACGTGGAGGGCAGAGCCATTCTGTACGCGGATGTGCGGACCAAGTCGATGAATGAAGCCATCAGCGAGACGAATCGGCGGCGCGCGAAGCAGATGGCTTACAACAAGGAGAACAACATCACGCCCCAGTCGATTATCAAGGGCGTGGACATGGAACTGGCACATATCGTGGAAGCGGATTACGTGACGGTGCCGCTCGATGCCGTCGCTCTGGATGCGGCGGCGGCCTCGGTGAAGTCTGAGGTAGAACTGGCGGCATTGTTAGGGCAATTGGAAACGCAGATGCGCGAAGCAGCGAAGAAGTTCGAATTTGAGAAGGCCGCGCAGTTGCGGGACAAGATCAAATCGCTCAAGCAACAGGACCTGGCCGGATTGTTCAGCAAAGACGCGGATGAGGCAGCAGCTTCGGCGACTGAGGCTTAGACGAGGCCGCGGCGGAGTTCGTCGAGGGGATAGAACGTGCCGCGCCAGACGATTCCTCCCTGAAGCAGCGTGATGATCGTCGAGCGCAATATCATATAGCTGAATATCAGGGCGCCGAGCGGAAGCGTCAGGCAATAGAGCGGTGAAACGCGCATCACAATATCCACGCCACAGTGAAACCCCATGGCCACCACCACGGCCACCACAGCGAAAATACGAATCCAGCCATGACCGAAGATGAGAGCGGAAACTGGCAAGATATTCATGATTACAAGGGCGAGGATCTGCTGCGCCGCGGTCAGCACGCGGAATTGCGCGCCGGCGAAGAAATTTTTCTCGGTGCCACGGATGAGATTCCGCAATCCCAGGTGCCAGGCGACCGACACGAGATCTTGCGCTACGGCCACAGCCGAGCGAAGACGTGCCAGCTTCACGAGTTTACCCAGTTTCATATCATCGACCACTTCCATGGCCAGGCGGCGATGCGTGCCGCAAGCTTCGTAGGCTTCACGGCGCAACATCTGGAAGGCGCCGACACCAACATAGGCGCGAGAATTGGGATTGCTGACGCTGTAGGGATCCGTCGCGAGTTGAAAACCCATGGCGAAGAACGAAATGAGCACGGTGTCCCAGAAGCCGCTACGCTCGACGTCGCCCAGCAAGGCAAGATGATCAAGCTTGCGTTGGAGGAACAGGGAGACGATGCGCCGTAGCGAAACGGGTTTAAACTTCACGTCGGCATCGGTGAAAACGATCAGTTCGCCAGTCGAAGCTTCATAGCCCTTCAACAGAGCGTGAGGCTTGCCAAGCCAGCCTGTGGGCAGCTCACGGATGTGCACGACTCTTAACTGGGGATGCGTGGCGGCGAATTCGTCGAGGATGCGTGAGGTGGCGTCGGCGGAGCGGTCATCGACAGCGATAATTTCGAGGCCGGGATAATCGATGGCAACGAGGGTGGCCAGCGCCGCGGGCAGTTTTTCTTCCTCGTCGCGCGCGGCGAAGATCAGGGAAACGGGCGGGCACTCCGAATCGCGCAAGGGCGAGAAATTCCTGACCCAAGGCAAGCGGAGATCTCCGTATGCGACTTTGGAACCGTAGATGACCCAAGCGGAAGCAATAAGTGCGAAGAAAAGAATCCCCAGAAGGTGCATGGATTGGAGTCGTGAGCCAGCCTCGGGGTATCCTAGCATGAATGACGAAGGGTCTTGCGATCATTGGTGCGGGCAGAGTCGGGCGCGCGCTCGGCCGGAGCCTGCGAGAAGCGGGCTGGAGAATCATACTCGTGGCGGCGCGAACGGACGCCAACGCGAAGAAGGCGGCGCGATTTATCGGTGCGGGAAGAGCCACGGCGGGCCTTCCCGCGACATTAACTGGCGCGAGCACGATTCTACTGACGGTTTCGGACGATGCCGTCGGGCCGGTCGCCGCGGAACTGGCACGCACCGTCGAAGAAGAGTGGCCGGGGAAGATCGTGCTGCACACGAGCGGCGCGCTAGATGCATCGGTACTCGAGCCGCTACGGAAGCGAGGCGCTGCGACGGGGGCGATGCATCCATTGCAGACGTTTAATGGAGTGAGCGTGCCGCCGCTGTCGGGGAAGGTGTTTGCGATTGAAGGCGACGACGCGGCGACGCGCATGGCAAGGCGAATTGCGCGGACATTGGGTGGGATTCCGGTGACGATTCCGGCTGAGCACAAGCCGCTGTACCACGCTGCGGGCGCATTTGGTGCGGGATTGCTGCTGGCGCTGGAGGAAAGCGGCGCGCAACTGCTGATGCGAGCGGGATTGAAGCGTCGCGAGGCGCAACGCGCGCTGCTGTCGTTGACGCGGCAGGTGCTGGAACATTACGAGAAACTGGGCGCGCAAAAAGCGTGGACCGGACCGCTGGCCCGCGGCGATTATGGAGTGGTGGCCGCGCACGAGAAAGCCCTGCGGGAAGCGGGACCGGAGTTCCTGGCGGCGTACCAGGCGATGAGCCGGCTGGCCGCGCGCGTGCTGTCGCACGATCCGGAAGCTACGCTGCGCGAGCTGGACGAGATTTCAGGAAATCTACAGGTCGGCAAGGCCAAAGGGGACTAAAGCGTGAAATCACTGCAAATACCACTGGAAACCGCGACGTTAGCAAACGGATTGCGCGTCGTGGTGGCGCCCGACGCGACCGCACCCGTCGTGACCGTCGGGGTGTATTACAAGATCGGGTTTCGGCTGGAGCCACAGGGACGTAGCGGCTTCGCGCACCTGTTCGAACACATGATGTTCCAGGGTTCGGAGAACGCGCCGAAGATGCAGCACATCAAGCTGATCAATTCGAGCGGCGGCGTGCTGAACGGGTCGACGATGTATGACGTGACCAATTACTACGAAGCGGTGCCGTCGAACGCGCTGGAGCGCGTGCTGTGGCTGGAAGCGGACCGCATGCGCGCACTCAAGGTGGATGACGAGAATCTGCGCAATCAGCGCGACGTGGTGAAGGAAGAAGTCCGCGTCAACGTGATGAACCAGCCCTACGGCGGATTCCCGTGGCTGGATATGCCGCCGGTGGCGTTTCGGAACTGGGCGAACGCCCACAACTTCTACGGCGATTTTGCGGACCTAGATGCGGCAAGCCTGGTGGATGTGCAGAAATTCTTTCGGGCGTACTACGTGCCGAACAATGCGGTGCTGCTGATGCTGGGCGATGTCGATCGGAAGGAAGGGCTCGCGCTAGCGGAAAAGTATTTTGGGACCATTCCGGCGGGAGCGGCGCCGCCGTTCGCCAACCCTGCAGAGCCGCCGCAGACAGAAGAGCGGCGCGGGAACGTGGAAGAGAAATTCGGAACGCTTCCCGCGATGGCGATTGCCTACGTGTTGCCGAAGCGCCGGAGCGCGGAGTGGTACGCCATGGCGCTGCTGGATCAGGCGCTGCACGGCGGGCGCGCGGGGCGGATTCATCGCGAACTGATGCTGGAGAAGCAGATCGCGGTGGAAGCCGACGGTGGCATCGACGACCTGTTTGGTTACAACGGTCCGGCGCAGATGACTACGCGGATTCTGCACAAGCCGGAATACACCGCGGAACAGACGCTCGAGGCGTTCGATGCGGTGGTCCGCGAAGTGAGGGAGAAAGGAATCGGCCCGGAGGAGTTGGAGCAGATCAAGGTGAAGTGGCGGTCGGATTATTATTCGACGCTGGAAGGCGGGCGCGGGGGTTACATGCCGCGCTACGGGCTGATGCACCTGCTGGCGTGCTTCACGTTGTTCGATAACGAACCACAGTTGGTGAACTCGATTTTGGATGGGTTTTTGAAGGTAAAGCCGGAAGATGTGCAGGCGGCAGCAAAGAAATATTTGCAGCCCGCGAACCGCGCCATAGTATTTCGAACGACGGTGGCGAAGAACGAAAAGGAGGCCACGTAATGGCGACACGAGCGCCGGAGTTGGCGGCAGGCGTACCCGCATTGACGGCCGAGCGGGCGGTGACATGGCCGAAGCGCACGCACGCGCGGCTTTCGAATGGCTTGCAGGTGGTGCTGGCCGAGGCTCATTCGATTCCCAAATTTCATGGCGAACTCTTCTTTCGTGCCGGGGAAGCGCTGATCTCGGACCGCGCGGTGGGATTGGCGGAATTGACGGCCACTGTATTACGAACGGGGACGAACGCACGCACCAGCCGGCAGATTGAAGAAGATCTGCGGCGACTGGGCGCGGACCTTGGTGCATCCGCGGGACAGGATACCAGCGCGATTTCGTTTGCGGGATTGAGCGAGTTTGCGGAGCCGCTGTTGCGACTGGTGAACGAATTGGCGCGGGAAGCGGCGTTTCCGGACGCGGAATTCGAACGCGAGCGCCGGCAGAAGTTGGAAGAGGTGAAGCTGGAACGCACTTCTCCGGGATTTCTGGCCAGCGAGCGGCTGCGCAAAGTGCTGTTTGGCGCGCATCCGTACGCGAAGATCTCGCCAAGCGAGGCGAAGTTGGCGGCATATAAACGTGACGATTTGGTGACGGTATACCGGGAGATTTATACGCCAGAGAACGCGCTGCTGGTGCTGGTCGGCGATTTCGACCCGCAGGCCATGCTGAAGTTGGCCGAGTCGGTCTTCGGCAGCTGGGCGGGGAAGAAACCCGCCGCGAAGCCCACGCCAGCTCTGCCGCAGTTTCATGGACGGCGCGTCTATCTGGTGCACAATCCGGGATCGGTGCAAACGCAGATTCTGGCGGGATGCCACGCGATTACGCGCAAGAATCCGGATTGGATCCCGCTCGGGCTGACGAACAGCCTGTACGGTGGGGCATTCAATTCGCGACTGGTGATGAATATTCGCGAGGACAAGGGCTACACGTATAGTCCGCGCAGCGGTGTGTCGCCGTTGCGAGAGCATGGATACTTTTCGGTATCTGCGGCGGTACGGAATGACGTGGTGGCCGCGTCGCTGACGGAGATTTTCTACGAAATCGACAAGCTGCGGTCGGTGCCGGTGCCGGAGCCGGAGCTTGCCGACGCACAGAACTACTTGTCAGGCGTTTTTTCGCTTGGCCTCGCCACGCAGGAAGGGTTGCTCACACAGTTTGCCACTTCGGCGCTGCATGAATTGCCTGACGATTATCTGGAGACCTACCGCGACAAAGTGCGCGCGCTGAAACCGGCGGATTTGCTCGCTATGGCGCGGAAATATTTCGACTCGGCAAATATGCAGATCGTGGTGGTAGGCGACCGCACGCAGATTGAAGAGCAGGCTTCGCTGTTTGGCGAGGTTGAAGTCTACGACAACCAGGGGCAGCGGCTGGGCTGAGCCATGAACCATCTCTTGGGGACGAACGCGCAAAGGATGTCGGCGCGTCCCGGAAGATTTCTTACTTCGTCCGCCAGCCTTCGAATCGAAGTCATAGCGGCGTCGGTTTGCCCCTGCGCCAATCGCAGCAGCGCGAATCCCGGTTGCGCGGTGTAACCCACATGAGCGGCCTGCGTATAGGCTTCTTCCGCGGCGGAAAATTCGCCGCGCATGCAGCACAATTCCGCGACGCGATAGATGGCGCCGCCGAGGGCCGTTTTGGGTGAATGCGCGGAAAGCTGGGTGCGGGCGAGCTCGGCTTCACTCAACGCCTCTGACCACTTACCCCGGAGTTGAAGAACCTCCGCGCGATGCAACTGGCAGTTCCCGCGGTACGGCACCATTTCCGGTTGGGAAGCGCACCACTGATTGAGCGCGGCGGTCCATTCCTTTGCGCGGCGAGCATCGAAGGCTTCGCGGCAGCAATCCAACACACTGCAATAGACGGCGCCCGCAACAATAGGAGAAACCTCTCCGGCAAGGACCGCGACCATGGCTTCATCGATGAGCGGGAGCCCCTGGCCAACGTTGCCCGCGCGAACGAGAGCGCGACCGTGCCCTTGTAGCGCCATGGTGACCAGTTCCTTGTCCCCAAATCGTTTACCGATGGCAATCGCCTTCATGAACACAGCTGCGGCCGCGGCGACGTCACCGCTACGGACGGCGCGGATTCCTTCCGGCAGCAGCATGTAGCCGTGCTCGACACACTCTTTTTGCCCTTCGAGCGTGCGTGCTGCACGAGCGAGCCAACCGCTGGCCTGAGCTTCCTCGCCCATATTCAGAGAGATGAAGCCAAGCCAGAATGCGCATCGCGCGGATTTCTGGGCGTTTCCTTCGCTCGCGAACGCTTGGTGGGCGCGAGCGAGAAGTTCGAAACTCTGGGGATCATGGCCGCTCAGATGGGCCGCAATGGCCAGGCCTGCCAAGTCTGCGCCGGCGAGCGGCGAAGCACGATCGGCCGCCGAGAGGTTGGTGAAGGCAGTATTCCAGGCGAATTTCTGCAAGGCCAAGCGACCATGCTTCAGCAGAGAGGCTCGATAGGTGCGGTCCTTCAGGGAGCTAACCTCAGACAGATAGTTTCTAATAGTCCGGCAAAGTTCCCAATCGTTGAATTAGAGTTGCTGGTGGGTGGGTATGGGTACAGAGAGATTCAGAGGGACCTGGTCGGCAATGCGGATGCCGTAGCCTTCGAGAGCGACGACTTTTTTGGGGTGGTTGGTGACGACGCGAATATCTTTCAGGCCCAGATCGATGAGGATTTGTGCGCCGATGCCGCTTTCGTGCTGGACCATGCGCTGACGCGCAACTTCGCGGTCCAGCTGTCCACGTTTGTGAAAATGGATTTTCGGCAGTGTGCCCGGCGTTTCCGGATTGTCGATGGTAAACCCGCGGCCGGTATGATGTAGATAGAGAAACACGCCGCGGTCCTCCTTGGCAATCAGTTCGAGAGACTTCTCAACAAGTTGCGGACAGTCGCAGGTCATGGATCCAAAGACGTCGCCGGTGAGGCAATGGGAGTGCACGCGGACGAGCGGGGGAGTGGGCCCCGCGAGTTCGCCTCGGACCAGAGCAATGTGCTGGTCCTGGTCGACATCGCTCGAATAGGCAATCATGTGAAATTCGCCGAATCGCGTCGGCAGAGTCGCTTCGGCCATGCGGCGAACGTAGCGCTCGTGCTGCATGCGATAGCGGATGAGGTCCGCCACAGTAAGCATTTTCAGGTTGTGCTCACGGCAGAACTCAATGAGCTGCGGCACGCGAGACATGGTGCCGTCTTCGTTCATGATTTCGCAGATCACGCCGGAAGGATTCAGGCCCGCAATGCGCGCCAGATCGACGCTGGCTTCGGTTTGTCCCGCGCGGACGAGGACACCGCCATGGCGGGCGCGAAGAGGGAACATGTGTCCGGGGCGCGCAAGGTCGTGCGGGTGCGTCTTGGGGTCAATCGCGGTCAGAATGGTAATGGCGCGGTCACTGGCGCTGATGCCGGTGGTGACGCCAACCTTGGCGTCAATGGCTTCGCAGAACGCGGTACCGTGAACCGACGTATTGATCGGTGACATCAGCGGAAGATTCAGTTCGTCGCAACGTTGCTCAGTGAGAGCCAGGCAAATAAGGCCCCGGCCGTACTTGGCCATAAAATTGATCGCATCCGGAGTGATTTTTTCAGCGGCCAGCGTCAGGTCACCTTCGTTTTCGCGGTCCTCATCGTCGACCAGGACGATCATGCGTCCCTGGCGGATTTCTTCGACGGCTTGTTCGACCGTGCAGAATGGGCTAGATCCAGACACGAAGACGGCTCCCTTGGTATTTCCCTAGTATACGCGGAACCGCGGGTGACTCAATCGGCGGGGGAATGTTGCGGCACAGACTGGCCATCGGCCATGATGGCAGAATTCGTCAACGGAGTGGCTTGCACGGGCATTCCGGCCCAGGCATTCATGATGCCCAGAACTTCGTGCACCACCTGATTCATGCTGGCCGAATACAGCCACCAACGATAGGGTTGAAAGGAATCATCGGAAACCGCGTGAACAATGGCTTGGCCGCGGGAAGAATAATACTTATCCCAGAGCAAGTGAACGCGGCGAGTGTGGGATTTGTTGGTGACGATGATGACTACTCCTCTGCCGCGGCTTTGCAAGGCTGAACTGATCGCGTCGAGCTCGTTATCGGTGTTGACAATCGGCGTGTCCAGCACGTGAATCGCTTTCGCGGGAACGCCGACGCGGCGCAGCACGCGTGTGTTCACGTCATCTTCGCTAGGATAGTGAATGCCAAGCTCGGCCAGCGCATCAACGTGGGTGCCCGGGTGAGTCAACCAGATCTCTTTCGCGTAGCCATCAACGTAGAGTTGCGCAGCTTCGAGCGCGCGCTCAGGAGTGTTGCCGCTGAGAACGACGATGGCAGCAGCCGGCTGGAGCGAATCTTCGTGAATCAGCCAGTTTCCTACGCCGAACACACAGACTGTTGCTGTCGTAATGCCTAACAGGACGGTGACGACCACTGTCCAATACAAAACGCGCTTTCGCGTTCTCCCATGTTTTTCTTGCATGCCGATCGTAGAACCCATCGTGCCATTCATCTTTCCGAGGGCGGTCCCTTATCCTCTCAATGAGCTGTCGGGCTGAGAGGGAGCAGGTGGGTTGCCAAAACGGGCACACGCGATCGGGGCCTACGCTTTTTCTTCGTGGCCCCTTTCTCCTCTTGTATCAATCAGTTCTGGCCGGAGCCGACCTCCGCGCGATTTCTGAGCGGGTTGTAGGCGGTTCTAGAACCATGTAATTCCGACTGTGAGGATGAAAAACAGGGCTCCGGAAGAGAGTGAAAAAACTGGAGTTGCGATCAAAACGACGGTTTTGGCGTACCCCAAAATGAGGAATAGGGCCGCCGCCAAAGTGGCGCTAGGAGAGAAACGGCACGATGAAATGATAAATGCCGGCACCCAGGATAGCGGCGCCGGGAATCGTGAGCACCCAAGCCCATACGATGCGGCGCGTCACGCCCCAGCGGACAGCTGTGAGGCGGCGGGCGGCTCCCACGCCGACGATCGCGCCGGTGATCGTATGAGTGGTGCTGACGGGGATGCCGAATTGAGCGGTGCCGAAGAGTGTGACAGCTCCCGCGGTCTCGGCGGAAAACCCACCGAAGGGAGTGAGCTTGGTGATGCGCTGGCCCATCGTTTTGATGATGCGCCAACCGCCTGCCATGGTGCCGCCGCCCATCGCCAGGTGGCAGCAGATGATCACCCAGTACGGAACGTCGTAGTGCTTCATCATGCCGCCCGCGACCATGGCTGCGGTGATGATGCCCATGCCCTTCTGTGCGTCGTTGGTGCCGTGCCCCAGGCTGTAGCCCGCGGCAGAAACCAGTTGCAGCCGCCGGAACCAGCGGTCGACTTTCTGCGGGCGTTGATTCCTGACGATCCAGGTGGTGATGATACTGACGAGCCAGCCGACCACCATGCCGATAACAGGCGAGAGGAAGATGAAGAGTACGGGTTTGGTCCAGCCGCTCAGAATCAGGGTCTTGAATCCTGCATGAGCCACGGCTGCGCCGCCGTAGCCACCCATTAGCGCGTGCGAGGAACTGGTGGGAAGTCCAAGGGTCAGGGTGATGAGGTTCCAGATGATGGCGCCCAGCAATCCGGCGAGAAGGACCTTTTCGTTGACGAGCTCAATGTGCACCATGCCCTTGCCAATGGTTTTGGCAACCGCGGTGCCGAACACGAAGGCCGCAATGAAATTCCAGAAGGAGGCCCAGAGCACGGCGCGAAAAGGGGTGAGCACACGAGTCGATACGACCGTGGCAATGGAATTGGCGGCGTCGTGCCAGCCATTCGAGAACTCGAAGGCAAGAGTGAGAAAGACTGTAACGAGTACGAGGTAGTAGCTGCTCACGGGCTCAGGCGTTCTTTAGAATGACGCTTTCGATGACGTTCGAAACGTCTTCGCATTTATCGACCGCCGTTTCAATGACTTCGAAAATCTCTTTCCACTTGATGATTTCGACGGGATTCTTTTCCTCTTCGAACAAACGGGCGATCAGGGTGCGGCAAATGCGATCGCTTTCGTTCTCCAGGCGGTTGATTTCGATGACGCGGTGCAAAGCCTTGTCGGGCGACTCCATGGCGTGAATGGCTTCATTCAGTTCGACGGTGGCGGCAGACAGGACTTTGACGAGTTCAAGGCTGCCTGGGCGAACGTCGGTGACGCGATAGAGGACGAAGCGGCTGGCGGCCGCGTCGATCAGGTCGATCACATCGTCCATGGTGCTGCAGAGTTCGTGAATGTCCTCGCGGTCAAATGGCGTGATGAAGGTCTGATTCAATTTGCGGAAGATCTGGTGGGTGATTTCGTCGCCATTATGCTCGATAGCCTTGATGCTCTGGACCTGCTCGGGAACGCCAGTGTAGTGTTCCAGCATCTGGACGAAAACCCTGGCGCCCGTGACGATGTTCTCGGCCTGCCGCTGGAAGAGGACGAAGAAATCCCCGTCATGCGGCATGAACCGCTGTAGAAATCCTGGCATGGCGCGATGCTCCCCCCTGAGGAGCGCGGTGTGACGTGTACATTGGCAGTCTATCGAAGGCTGAAAGGGCAGGCAAGGAAGGGAGACGCAAAGGGAGGGAGGGCAGCAGGAGCTGAGACAGAGTAGAGAAGTAAGCTTGAATTTGCTTGACAGCGTCATTCGTAAGCTGTATCTTACCGTAAGTGAATGCTTACCTACAGGACGGCTTGACGGCGCTCGGCGATCCCACGCGCCTGGCCATTTTTGAGATGATCGGAGCCCATCCGCGAGCCGTGCACGAACTGGCGGCGGGACTTCCCGTGTCGCGCCCGGCTGTTTCCCAGCACCTGCGGGTGCTGAAACAGGCCTGCCTGGTTCGCGACCGCCGCGAAGGCACCCGCCGGATTTACGAATTGAATCCCGAGGGGCTCGCTCTTCTCCGGGACCATTTTGCGCACCTCTGGGAAAAAGCTTTGTCAGCCTTTCAAAAGACTGCGGAGGACACCTACCAGAAGGAGAAACAGCATGACCACGCAAGCAGCGCCAACAGCAGCCGTAAAGCGAACGCTCCGCCTCGGCGTACCCATTGAATTTGCGTTTCGAGCCTTGACGGAGAGGATGGGGGAGTGGTGGCCGGCGACACACCACATCGCCAAGACGCCGTTTACGGAGATCGTGGTCGAACCGCGTGAAGGCGGGCGCTGGTTCGAGCGCGACGCGAAGGGAGCCGAATGCGAGTGGGGCAGAGTGCTGGCCTACGAACCGCCGAAGAGACTGGTGGTTTCCTGGCATCTGCAGGCCGACTGGAGTTATAACCCGAACCCGGCGCGTGCGAGCGAGGTGGTGTTCGAATTCATTTCAGAGGGTGCGGAAAGAACGCGGCTGGAGTTCGAGCACCGGCATCTCGAGCGGCACGGAGAGGGCTGGGAAAGGGTGCGCGCGGGAGTGGATTCGCCGGGCGGCTGGACCGGAGTGCTCGCGCAGTACGAACAATCCTTTGGCCAGAAGCCGCTGCCAGCGGGGCCAATCTCCGTGGAAGAACGGGAATTTGCTCTGGTGGACCTGGAGGCTTCGCATCGTGCGTTTTTGGAAGCAACGCAGGGGCTGAGCGCGGCTCAGTGGAATTTTCAGAACAATCCAGAGCGTTGGTCCGCGGCGCAATGCGCGGAGCACATCGCTGTGATTGAAGAAGCTGTGCTGCAACGCGTGATTCCTAAAGCGCTAGGCGAGGCCGCCGACCCGGAGAAGCGGGAGACGCTGAAATACGCGGACTCGACAGTGCTGCGGATGGGAAGGGAACGGGAAACGAAGCTAAACGCGCCGGAGCGAGTGCAGCCCTCGGGCCGCTTTGGTTCCCCTGAGGGAAGCGTGCGAAAGATTGCGGAAGTGCGGGCACAGATGCGGGAATTCGTTCGATCGACACAAGACGATCTGCGCAATCACTTTGCGGACCATCCCGTGTTTGGAACGCTCGATCTCTATCAGTGGATTCTGCTGGCCTCGGCGCACATGGTGCGGCACAGCGAACAGATCAACGAGATCAAACGGGATCCGCGTTTTCCGAAAGTCTAAGGCAAGCCGCGAACTAACGAACAGGGGGACAAATGAAGGCCACCGTCTTCTATCGCATCGCTGCCGTCTTATTAATTCTGTTTGCCACGGGCCACACGCTAGGCTTCCGGAAGGTAGACCCGCGCTGGAGAATCGACAGTATTGTGAACTCGATGCAGACGGTTCAGTTTAGCGTGCATGGAGTGCCTCGAACCTATTGGGACTTTTACGTCGGATTTGGCCTCTTTGTGAGCGTGCTGCTCGTGTTCGCCGCGCTCGTGTGCTGGCAATTTGGGAGGCTTGATCCGGCTACACTGAGAGGGATGCCATTGCTTACATGGGCGCTGGCCGCGTGCTTTGCGGCGAATTCGTATCTCTGTTGGCGGTATTTCTTCATTCCGCCGCTGGTATTCTCGATCGCGCTCACCGTTCTGCTGAGCCTGGCCGCCTGGCTGGCAGGACGAACTGCATAGAAAACCCGATTCCCGGCAACCGCGACGCTTAGCCACAATACAAATCGATGAAAATCGATCGCCCCGAGGCCTCTGAATGTACCCTCATGGCGGTATGTTGCAATCTAACGAGTGGGAAAACCTAAACCTTGCAATTGCAGGTGCCCGAATTGTGACGCCCACACTTTCTCGGCCGCGTGTCGGATTGTAATCTGAATTTGGAGGATCGAGTCCATGAGTGAAGCTGCCAAACAAATACGTTCAATCCAAGCAGACCAGCCGCAGACATTTGCGGCCAGAGCGTTTGCCGCGTATGGAGCAACCGCGCCGCTTGCGCCATTCAGTTTGGTGAGGCGGGCGCCGGGTCCGAAAGATGTGCACATCGAGATTCTGTTTTGCGGCGTATGCCACTCGGATCTGCATCAGGTGAGGAACGAGTGGCAGAGCGTGATGCCGACCGTGTATCCCTGCGTGCCCGGACACGAGATTGTGGGGCGTGTGTTGGCTGTCGGGAAGGACGTGAAGAAGTTCAAGGAAGGCGATATGGCGGCGGTGGGTTGTCTGGTGGACTCCTGCCGCGTGTGCGACAACTGCAAAGCGGGCTACCAGCAGTACTGCCAGAACGGCTTCACCTTGACTTACAACATGGAGGACAAGTTTCTTGGCGGGGTGACCTACGGCGGATATTCCGACAACATCGTGGTGGATGAGAACTACGTGCTGAAAGTGCCGAAGAACTTGGACCCGGCCGGAGTCGCGCCGCTGCTGTGCGCGGGAATCACCACCTATTCGCCGCTGCGGCACTGGAAGGCAGGCAAAGGCAAGAAGGTCGGCGTCGTGGGCCTTGGCGGGCTTGGGCACATGGGAGTGAAGTTCGCGCACTCGTTTGGAGCGCACACGGTGTTATTCACGACCACTCCAAACAAGGCCGCGGATGCGAAGCGGTTGGGAGCGGACGAAGTAATCGTGTCGAAGAACGCCGACGAAATGCAGAAGCATGCGGGAACGTTCGATTTCATTCTGGATTGCGTTTCGGCAGCGCATGATCTGAACGCGTATCTGAACTTGTTGAAGAGGGATGGAACGCTGTGCCTGGTCGGCGCGCCGGAAAAGCCAGCGCCAGTTTCGGCGTTCAACGTAATTTTCGGGCGCCGAAGCCTGTCAGGTTCAGCGATCGGCGGACTGCCTGAGACGCAGGAAATGCTCGATTACTGCGGCGAGCACGGCATCGTCTCGGATATCGAGATTATTCCGATTCAGCAGATTAATCAGGCCTATGATCGGTTGCTCAAAGGCGATGTGAAGTATCGCTTCGTGATCGATAACGCTTCGCTGAAGAAGTAAGCGGTCGACAATTAACAAAGAATTACGCTACAGAGAAAACTGTCCGCCTTTTCACTTGCTGGTATTTGCTTTCTGGAGGCTGCGGGCCGGTGCGCTTCGACGAACCAGCTGTCGGCAATTCTCGTGAGGAAAGGCGCAATACTCGCCGCCTGGCATCCCGCGTGGGAAGTGAAAACCACTAGTTTTTCGCTGGCTGACAACAAATCCAAGTCCGAGAGCTGCGGGTTCTGCGAGAAAAAGCCGTCGGCGTGGATCGTCAAATCGTCGAGTCCAGCCTCTGCCACGGCGTGCTGCACATCTGTGCGCGACCGGTAGCGCATCTCAAACTAGTCCGGTCGGGCTGGGCGAAACCCGCGCTTTGCCTGCCTGACCAGATTGAAAAGGCCTGCAGAATTCGGCAATTGGATCAGACAAAGCCCGCCGGGCTTCAGCACTCTGAAAATCTCGTGGATCACTTGCGTCACCGTAGCCTTCTCCAAGTGCTGTAGTACGCTGTAGGAGCACACCACATCGATGGAGCTGGGCAGAAATGGCAGATGATTCGCCTCGCTGCATACATAGTCGGTGGCGACGCCCATTTGGTTCGTGACTCGTCGAGCCGCGGCCAACGCGTCCAGGTGCACGTCCAAGCCAATTGAACGGAAACCGGACAGTGCGGACGCCATGGTCCATCGACCCCAGCCACAACCAATGTCGAGAAGCGTCTTCCCTGTCCAGCGACCCACGGCCATTTGGGAATCGGATAACGCGGCAGTTTGCCACGCACGTTCCAATATAGGTTTCCATTTGTGTTGACGATCCAATCGTCAACACAAGGATCGATTTCGGTCTGCGACTGGTTCCGATCGCAAGGCTTCATGTTATGCGGGACGAGTTCCCGGCGGGGATGTTCGGGAAAGACCGGAATTCCCCCTTTCCAGGGGAAATTGGTGCCCGTTTCGGCACCGCAGGCACTCGCCTCTGTTTTCCAGGGGAGTCTGGTCTGACGGGCAGGCCAGAATTTTGCAGCAATTCAGTGTTGGCGAAATCGCTCATATTTGCTAGTGCGAAACTGCCATCGTCTCCGCCGGAGAATCCGATTCGAATACAGCAGAAATTCTATTTTCTGACCACTCCCGCCGCAAGCAGCGAGGTCAACGACTGCCTTGGAACGTTTGAGAATGCAAAGAAAAAGGCGGCCGGGATAAACCGACCGCCTTCTCTTTCTTAAGATGGTGCCGAGTAGGAGGCCAGTATTGCTGCCCCTACCGGGAGGCTAGGCTGACAGCCCAACGCTACACTTAGTACATGCCGCCCATGCCGCCTGCACCCGGAGCACCGGCCGCAGCAGCCTTCTTGTCGTCTTCCTTGAGCTCGGCCACCAGCGCTTCGGTGGTCAGCATCAGGCCCGCGATGGAGGCTGCGTTCTGCAGCGCCAGTCGGGTAACCTTCGCCGGGTCGATGACGCCCATCTTGACCATGTCGCCATAATCGCCGGTGTCAGCGTTGAAGCCGAAGTTGTCTTCCTTGGAGTCGCGGATCTTACCGATCACCACAGCGCCTTCAAAACCGGCGTTGTGCGCGATCTGGCGAGCCGGCTCTTCGAGGGCGCGCTTCACGATGCCCACGCCGACGAGCTCATCGCCTTCGGCCTTGATCTTGTCGATCGCCGTGAGAGCGCGCAACAGTGCCGCGCCGCCACCGGGAACGATGCCTTCTTCCACGGCCGCGCGCGTCGCGTGCATGGCGTCTTCCACACGAGCCTTCTTTTCCTTCAGCTCGGTTTCGGTCGCCGCGCCCACCTTGATCACGGCCACGCCGCCGACGAGCTTCGCCAGGCGTTCCTGGAGCTTCTCGCGGTCGTAGTCGCTGGTGGTGATTTCGACTTGCTGGCGAATCTGCTTCACACGGCCTTCGATTTCGCTGGCCTTGCCCGCGCCTTCGACGATCGTGGAATTATCCTTGTCGATGGTGATCTTCTTGGCTTTGCCGAGATCTTCGATCTTCACGTTCTCGAGCTTGATGCCGAGATCTTCGGTGATGGCCTTGCCGCCGGTCAGCACCGCGATGTCCTCAAGCATGGCTTTGCGGCGATCGCCAAAGCCAGGGGCCTTGACTGCGGCGCATTGCAGCGTGCCGCGCAGCTTGTTCACCACGAGGGTGGCCAAGGCTTCGCCTTCCACTTCCTCAGCGATGATCAAGAGGGGCTTCCCGAGTTTGGCAATCTGTTCGAGCAGGGGGAGCAGATCCTTCATCGAGCTGATCTTCTTCTCGTGGATGAGGATCAACGCGTTTTCGAGGATGCACTCCATGCGCTCGGGGTCCGTGATGAAATAGGGGGACAGGTAGCCGCGATCGAACTGCATGCCTTCGACGACTTCCAGCGTGGTGTCCATGGTCTTGGACTCTTCCACGGTGATGACGCCGTCCTTGCCGACCTTCTTCATGGCTTCGGCAATGATGCCGCCGATCTGCTTATCGTTGTTGGCGGAAATGGTGCCGACCTGAGCGATCATGTCGCCCTTGACGTCACGGTGGAGTTTCTTGATTTCTTCGACGGCGACTTCGACGGCCTTGTCGATGCCGCGCTTGAGGGCCGTGGGGCTCGCGCCGGCCGCAACCGTCTTCACGCCTTCGCGGAAGATGGCCTGAGCCAGAACGGTGGCGGTGGTAGTGCCATCGCCGGCCACGTCGCTGGTCTTGCTGGCGACTTCACGAACCATCTGCGCGCCCATGTTCTCGAGCGGATCGCGCAATTCGATTTCCTTCGCGACGGTGACGCCGTCCTTGGTGATGATCGGCGCGCCGAACTTCTTTTCGATCACCGCGTTGCGACCCTTGGGGCCGAGGGTGATTTTTACAGCGTCCGCGAGGGCATTCACGCCGCGAAGAATCGCTTGGCGCGAATTCTCGCCGGTTACAATCTGCTTCGCCATTTCTCAATTCCTCCTGAATTTTGCTACTGAAACTGCCTCAGGCCTCGCAGGCCTGGGCTACAAACCTCAGGTCTGAAGACCTGAGCTACAACGATTTCCGTTCAAACCGCGCTTACTTCTTCGCCGCCTTGGCGTGGGCGCCGAGCTTCGCCAGGATCTCTTCCTCGCGAAGGATGAGATACTCTTCGCCGTCGATCTTGATTTCGCTGCCGCTGTACTTGCCGAACAGCACGCGATCGCCAACGTTGACGTCCAGGGGAACCCGCTCGCCCTTCTCGCGCTTGCCCGCGCCGACGGCAATCACTTCGCCTTCTTGCGGTTTTTCTTTCGCGGAGTCGGGGATGATGATCCCGCCCTTGAGGGTTTCCTTCTCTTCAATGCGCTTCACGATCACACGGTCGTGGAGCGGTGTGAGATTGACTGCCATCTTTGAACAACCTCCATAGATTGAGCTAAAGGTACAACTGACGAAAGTTGGGGTGGGGAGAGGCCTAACTGGGCTTTAGCACTCCTCACTAACGAGTGCTAATAGTAGCAGATTTTCCGTTGCAGTCAAGCGTTTTGCTGACTCCTTTCGCGGTTCCCGCGAGCCCATTCGACCGGTAGCTTGGCACTAAGTATAACGTTTGCAGCGTATTAGATATGCCAGATTTTCCTTGCACTTGGCCATTGCCCTGCCTATTTGTCAGCAGTAGACTCACGGACAATAGCCTCCATGCGCTGGCTTCTTTATCTTCGCCTCATCACTCTGACTGCCGGCACGCTCCTGCCATTTTTCTGGATGGTGGTGATCCTCGGGCATCGGCGGCAGCGCAGTTTCGAGCGGATTTTCTTTTTCCTGTGCCTGGCTTTGACGTTTTTTTGCGGGAGCAGCCTGCTCGCGCTCAACGCTCAGCTGTACTACTCGGTTCCTCCTCATGCGCTTGAAGTGTTTGCGTGGCCGTTTCTGTGTCTTGGCCTGTGGTTGATTCCGGGGCCGATCGTTCATTTGCACGTGGAGTACGGAGCGCTCCGCGATATCGTCGCGGGCCGTAGCGCCAAGATCGGTTGGCTCATCGTGGCCTACGTTCCGCAGTTGCTTCTGTTGCCGTCGCTTTTCAGGGCTCTTCGAATCCAAGACTTCAGCGCGTTTTCGACCCCATCGTTGGTGTTGGGTGGTTATTTTCAATTCTGGCTGCTTGCTGCTGTTGCAATCGCGGCCAACTGGCAGTGGCGCTTCCGGTCAGACGCGCCAGACAAACCGCAAAGACAATTTCATCAGAATTTGTGTTTCTATTTTGTGTTTCTGATCGTCGCCCTGGTGGCATTGTTCATCGAAGAACGCGGCTATTGGTCAGAGAATCCAGCCTACAGCAGCGCGCTGGATCTAGTTGTTCTATGGAGTGTGATCGGCCCGCTCGCGGCGCTGATTCGCGAGGTACGGCGGTTCAACTTTCTGCAGATCGGACGGCAACGGAATTTGATCTACGCGGTGTTTGCCGTCTTCTTAGCCTTGTTGTATCTCAGCTTAATTCGTCGAGCCAGCCTTTGGCTTGAGCCGTATTTGCCTCCCGAGGCGTCGGCGGCTCTGTTGCTTTTCCTCCCTGTAGTCTTCTTTGAGCCTATCCAGCGATTGGTAGGCCGCACGCTCCGAGCGACGGCTCAAAGAGAAATGGACGTCGTATATCGTCTCTCGGCCCAGTTTCAGCAGGAAGCCCGGCGAGGAGATCTGCTGGGCCTGGTTTTGCTCATCGAAAAGCGGGTGAAGGAAGAATTCGAGCTGCAGGAAGTTTCGGTGAAGTTGATCGAGCCACACGCGAAGTTGCCGGGCGACGCCAGGGTGCCTCGAAGTGGAGATGAATCGTTCTCGATTTACCGGCCTGGTCGCCTGAACGGCTTGCTCACCGTGCATCCGCACGGAGCGATGCTTTCAGGCGAGACGGCCGCGGGACTGCATGTGCTCTGCGAAGCGATCAGCGGCAGCATCGACCTGTGCATCGTCCTGGAGGAGAAGCTGCAATTGGAAAGGGAACTGGCCGAGCGAGAGCGCATGGCCCTGGTGGGGCAGATGGCGGCGAGCATCTCGCATAACTTGAAGAATCCACTGGGGTCGATGAAGACGATTCTTCAGGTGCAAATGGAAAGCGCGGAATTACCGGCGGCGCTGCGAGGAGAGACGCAGATGGTTCTGGACGAAATCAACCGGCTCTCCGGGAAACTGAATCAGCTGCTGCAGTTCAGCCGGCCCGGGGTGAGGCCTTCCGCCAAAGGTGAGCACTGCGACATCGTGGCGGTAGCGATGAGTGTTGCCGAGGTGCTCTGCAGGGAAGCGGAATCGCGCAGTATCGCTTTGGAGTTAGCGCCGCATGACAGACGTTGCGAAGTGGCGTGCTCGCCGGAATCCGCGAACGATATCCTATCCAATGTGGTATTAAACGCGATCGAAGCGGTGAATCGCGACGGCTGCGTTTCCGTGGGTTTCCGGTTTGAAGAGGATACCTGTACGGTCAGCGTGGACGATAACGGCCCGGGAATCGCGCCCGAGTTGCGTGAAAAAGTCGTGCAACCGTTCTTTACAACCAAGCCGCGCGGAACAGGATTAGGGCTCGCGATTGTTGCCCGTCGACTCGAAGAGATCGGTGGCAAACTCGAGATTTACAGCCCGGTCGCGAACGAACGTGGAACGCGCTTTCGCTTGGAATTTCCCCTCGCTCCCAAGGAGTTCGCCCCATGAAAACCGTTTTGATTGTGGATGACGAACCTGCGGCGCGGTACGCTTTGCGGCGGGCGCTGGAAAATCGTTACCGGATTGCCGAGGCGGATTCTGCGGCGGCGGCGCGTTCGGGGTTGGCTACCGAGAGTCCGGATCTGATCCTGCTCGATGTGGTGATGCCAGAGGAAGACGGCATCAGCTTCTTAAAATGGCTGCGCGAGCAGGGGAATTCTTTGCCGGTGCTGATGGTCTCCGCGCTGGACACGGCGAAGACGGCCGTGGAGGCGTTGCAATGGGGCGCTGCGGATTATCTGGTGAAGGGCTATGAACTGGAGGAATTGCGGCAACGGGTAGCGACACTTCTGAAAGTGGCTACACTAGAGCAGGAAAACGATTCGTTGCGGCGGCGACTCGCGACCGAAGGGCAATTCGGGCAGATGATCGGCCGGTCGGCGGCGATGCGGCGAGCTTTTGAAATGGCTGACCGCGTCGCTGCGACGGATTCGACGGTGCTGATTCTCGGCGAAAGCGGCACGGGGAAGGATCTGCTGGCGCAGGAGATCCACGCGCGTTCACAAAGAAATGGGCGGTCGTACGTGGCGGTGAATTGCGCGGCGCTGCCCGAGACACTCATCGAATCGGAATTGTTTGGCTACGAGCGCGGCGCGTTTACGGGTGCGGCGCAACAAAAAAAGGGGCGATTCGAACAGGCGCATGGGGGCACGCTCTTTCTCGACGAGGTGGGGGACATGAATCCGGTGACGCAGTCGAAAGTGCTGCGGGCGCTGGAGAATCGAACGATCGAGCGGCTCGGGGGAACGCAATCGATTCCGGTAGATGTCCGGGTGATCAGCGCTACGCACCGAAACTTGCCGATGGCCGTTCGCGATGGGCGGTTTCGCGAGGACCTGTTCTACCGCTTGCGCGTGGTGAGCATCGAGCTGCCGGCACTGCGCACGCACAAGGAAGATGTTTCGTTACTCGCGCAGACGTTCCTGCAACTGCACGGGGCCCGGCTGAACCGCACGGCGCGGCTCAGCAAGGAAGCTGTGGCTACGCTGGAACGCTACGACTGGCCAGGGAACATTCGTGAATTGAAGAACGCCATCGAGCGCGCCATGGTGCTGTCTCGCAATGAAGAAATTGGGGTGATCGATCTTCCGGAAGAGGTGGTGAAGGGCACGCCGGTGTTGCCGAAGATAGGAGACGAAGCCGACCTGGGAATGGCTGAGAGCGACTTTCGCGAGGCCAAGCGGAAATTCGAAATTGCGTATTTGCGGCGGCAACTTGCATCGCACCGCTGGAATATTTCGCGCACCGCGGCCACCATCGGATTGCATCGTCAGAGCCTGCAGGAAAGGCTCCGCGAACTGGGGATTCGCCGGCCAGGCCAGGAAATCCCGGAGGATGACGAAGCATGATCGGCTTCGTGCAAGCCGGCGGTGGCAGCACGCGGTTCGGGCAGGACAAAGCACTGGCTGAACTGGGCGGCAAAACGATGCTCGTGCGCACGACAGAACTGGTTGCCAAGGTCTGCGACACTGCCCAAATCGTTGCACCGGCCGGCAGATATCAGGGCGCTCCGACCGTCGTCATTGAAGACCGCTACCCGGGTGAAGGTCCGCTTGGGGGCATCATTACGGCACTTTCAGTTGCGACAACGATGGCTCCGCGAGCCGAATGGGCCCTCATTGTCAGCTGCGACATGCCGTTTTTGACCTCCGATTTCCTGACCTTCCTGTGCCGCCGGGCCGAGACTTCGTCCAAACAAGTGATCGTGCCGGCATCCGCCAGCGGCTTGGAGCCACTATGCGCCGTCTGGAACCTTGCGGCTGAGCCCACGATCCGGGCCGCATTTGATTCCGGCGTGCGCAAAGTGACGGAGGCAATGAAGCGATTGCCGATGGAAGTGCTTGACGAGAGGGAGTGGAAACGATTTGATAACGAGAACCGCATGTTCTGGAACATGAACACGCCGGCTGACTTTGAAGAGGCGCGGCGCATATTGGGAGAAACCCGAGCATCGTGAGCGAAGCGGCGAAAAACCTGGGCCTAACGGACGAACACTCCGCTACCGCCGCGGAGTATTACTTCGAGTTTCGGGATGTTTGCAAATCGTTCGACGAACGGCCGGTACTGAACAATGTGAGTTTCCGTGTGAAGCGCGGAGAAACGTGCGTGATCATGGGGCGCAGCGGCGTCGGGAAATCCGTATCGCTGAAGCACATTATGGGATTTCTTCGAGCGGATTCGGGCCGCGTCCTGATCGACGGAGTGGACGTGACGCGCTTTAACGAGCGCCAATTCGAAGAGATTCGCCGCAGGGTGACCATGGTCTTTCAGTCGGGTGCTCTGTTCGATTCCCTGACGGTGGAAGAGAACATCGCATTTCCTTTAGAGACCCAAGCCGGGCTGACCGATGAGGACGTTACCGCGTACGTGGCAAAACTGGCGCACATGTTGGAAGTGGAAGACGTGATGGACAAGATTCCGAGCGAGCTTTCCACTGGTATGAAGCGCGCGGTGGCCATCGCTCGAGCGCTGGCACAGAATCCCGAAGCGATTCTCTACGACGAGCCGACCACGATGGTCGACCCCATCATGGCCGGGCACATGGGCGATCTGATCTCCCGGTTGAAGCAAGCCTTCCACAAGACGTCAATCGTTGTGACGCATGACACGCACCTGGCGAAACGGCTCGCGGACACGGTGGTGTTTTTGCATGACGGGCTCGCGGACGTATTTCCCACGTGGGCCGACTTTGAAAACTCGAAAGATCCGTTGATTCGCGACTTTCTGTTGCAGGATGAACTTATTCCTGCCCTTGATGTGACTCTGTGACGCCGATGCCGAATGGCTAAGTCTTCTGGCAGGGTAGCTCCAAGCCGTAGTGCATCTTCTTGTCTTCACTCTTCAGCAGGATTCCAAAAACTACGGAAAACACTCCCAATCCTGTGAAAACCAGCATGGGCAGGGTGTAGTTGTAAGCGGGACTGGTCAAGCCGTTGTCGACGCGCGTGCCGACGATGCAATAGCGATCCAGAATCCAGCCGATTAAATAGGGAATGCCCCACAGAGCCACCAGATTTTGCATCCAGGAAACAACGGCGTACGCGGTGCCCAGTTGATGATGGGGAATGAACTTGGGAAGCGAGGGCCACATTGCCGCAGGTACAAGAGAGAAGCCGAAGCCCAACACGATAGTGGCCGCCAGAGCCACGAGCCAGTTGGTCAGGAATGGCACCGTGAACACGAAATGCACCAGAACCAGAAGCAGCGAGCCAAGAATCATCAGCGTGGCGCCTTTGCCCTTGCGGTCATAGTAACTGCCGAAAACTACCGTCAGCGGAATCGTCGCGAACGGCAGGATGGAAGGGATGGCGCCCGCAAGGCTGTCTTTCACCGAGAATTTTTGCACCATCAGGTCGGGAGCGTACTTGAGAAATGGAAACACGGCCGAATAGAAAAGCGCGCAAAGAATGGTGATGTACCAGAAACCGCGAATCTGGAGAATTTTGCCGATGTCCGAGATGTGGAACTCTTCTTCGACTGACGTAGTCATCTCCTTTTCTGACGCGTCCAGCTTTTTGTCCATGGCGCAGTAGAACAGATAGGCGATCAATCCGATACCCAGCAGAAGCACGCCCACCAGGACAGGCGCTGCCACGGACTGAAAGTACACGGCAATCGGGGCGCCCAGGCCCAGCGCGAGGGCTGTTCCGAGCCGCGCCGTGCTGACCTGCAGTCCCATGGCCAGCGCGATCTCGTAACCAAGGAACCACCGCGCGATGACCTTCACAGCGACCACATTCATGATTTCGATCCCCACGCCGAAAACCGCGAATCCGATCGACGCCAGCAGCACCTGGGACTTGAAATCCCAGACGAAGTGGAAGGTGGAGTGGTCCAACGTGTGTGTCTTGACGGCCCACCACTTCAGTCCGCAACCGAGCACCATCATTACGCCGGCCATGATGCCCGTGAACCGCGCGCCCAATTTGTCGAGCACCATGCCGCCGAAGACCAGCATCCCGAGGAACACGTTGAACCACGCATAGGACCCGGTGAAGAAGCCGTACTCGGAGCTGGTCCAGCCAAGCTGTTGCTCGATCATGGGTTTCAGGGGAGACATGACGTCGGCCACGTAGTAGCCGGTAAGCATGGTGAACGATACGATCAGCAGCGCTGTCCAACGAGCCGCCTTGGAATCGCGCAGAGATCTCCGTATGGCTTCCGTCATTTCTCACCTTTCGATACGAGGTTGAGCAATCCACAAGGACACGGGATGAACTGTCCCGGGACTGTGCAGCATGTCATAGGTTCAGGGCTTTTGCCAGAAGGCCCGCTGAAGGCCTGTTCGCTTGCCACACTGCGTGATCAGAAACAAATTGTCGAATATGGCGTGACAGAGATCGCACTTCTTTTCGTAGTTCAGAAACCCTGGGCCACGAGTTTTTCGAGCGTGAGATTGCCGGCGGGCTTGGCGCTGTTGCGCGCTTCCAGATAATGTTCGACATATTTTCCCAAAACGTCGCCCTCAAGATTGACAGCATCACCGATGTTCTTTTCGCGTACGTTGGTGTGCTCGTAGGTGAAAGGAATAATGGCGATGTCGGCGATGCGTCCATTCCAACGCGCCACGGTGAGGCTGATTCCGTCGATGGCGATAGAGCCTTGCGGCACGACGCATTTCGCAAAGGATTCAGGAACTTCCACGCCGTACCACCAATTCTCGCCTTCGGGTTCGACGCGAGCGACGCGCCCAATGGTGTCGACGTGGCCAAGGACGAAGTGGCCGCCAAATTCCTTGCCGGCGGTCATGGGATGCTCGAGATTCACGCGCGTGCCGGGTTTCCATTCGCCGATGGAAGTTTTACGAATGGTTTCCCCGGAAAGATCGGCCGAAAAGCGCTCGGCGTCGAGTTCAACAACCGTCAGGCAACAGCCATTCACCGCGATACTGTTGGCAATCGCGAGTTGCGCAGCGACGGTTGGTGCGAAGATCGTCAGCCGGCCGCCATCCGCATGCACTTTCAACGACTCGACCGTTCCTACATGCTCAATAATTCCAGTGAACATAGTTTCCTCGCAGACTGTGCGGGAGCGAAGCTCTAGGATAACCCGATCTGTGTACGAAGTCCTTGACGAGGGATTCTCCCCGGGAGCAAGATGGCATTAGACCACGCTCCTGGTCCGAGGTGGTCTATGTTTGAGCCCAAACTGACCGATCCCCACCCGGAATCAGCCAAAACGTATCCGCAAAAGGTACATTGTTCGGTGCACAACCGCGACGCGGACGTAGTTATCGCCAATTGGCCCTTCAGCGAAGAAGGTTGGAGCGATTGGCGCGTGATTGATTGCTCTTTGTTGCCCCCAGGTGCCGTCCATTGTGGAATGGACTGCTTGTCGCAGGCGCGGCTGCCGAAGGCGGAATAGCGCTGCGGCCAACACGTGGGCGGACCGGAAGTGAAGAGGATTTCTGTGTGTTCGCGCGGCCTTGACTGGGTCGGGGTCGCGGCGCAACATCGGGAAAAAGCAGGCCAGTTTCATACCTTTTTGACGGAGGAAAGGCATGACCGATCCGGAAATTCTCGACCGCATCCTGCAGAGTTGCAGCATTCGTTTTCGGGATGTGGTGTGCCCGAACAAAGAGAAACTGGCCAAGATCACGGCGGTGAAGTTTCAGGGGGAAGATGAGGACTGGTCGGTGATCGAGTGCTCTCTGTTGCCGGACGGACAAGTGAAGTGCGCGATGTCTTGCCTGATCCGCGACGTCGAACCCCGGAATTAAGTAGCAGAGTTCACGCCGGCGGAATTACGGCCTTCGCGGCCATCGCCATTTCCCGCAGTTTCCGCAGATCGAGTTTTCCCGTTCCCAGGTAAGGCAATTTTTCCGCAAATACAAACTGGTCCGGGCGTGGTTTCCAGAGAGCCGGCAGATCGCTGTTCGCAAGCTTCTCCTGCACTTCGCGCAGCTTGTCGTCCTTCAAAGTGTGGATAACGACAAGTTTCTCCCCCTTCTTCTCGTCCGGAATGGCGGTGATGGCGAGGGCTTGGCCGTCGGCTTCGAGCAGTTCGTGGAGTTTTTCCTCGACTTTGATGTGCGGCACCATTTCACCGCCGATTTTGCTGAAGCGGCTCAGGCGATCCGTGATGCGCAGGAAGCCGTCTTCATCGACGGTGGCAATGTCGCCAGTGTTGTACCAGCCGTCTTTCAGCACCTCGCTGGTTTTCTCCGGGCGGTTCAAATACCCGACCATGATGTTGGGACCGCACACGAGGAGCAACCCTGGCTTGTCTACGGGCAGTGTCTCGCCGGAGTCGGGGTCGATGATACGCACGCTGATGCCGGGAAGAGGATGGCCAATGGTGCCGCGCTTGGCGCCGACCTGGCGGAAATATGCGGCGCGGAAGTCGTAGGTGTTTACTGCGACCACGGGCGAGCATTCCGTGCATCCGTAGCCCTCGAGGGGACGAATGCCGAAATGATCTTCGAAGGACTGCGCGATGCGCTCCGGCAACTTTTCGGCTCCTGCCATGACGATGCGCAAGCTGCCGAACGACTCCGGTGTGCAGCGGCGCGTGTAGGTGTTCAGGAACGTGGGCGTTGAGAGCAACATGGTGACCGAATACTTGGCGACCAGGGCGGAAATGGCATTTGCATCGAGAGGGCTGGGGTGAAAAACGACGCCGATCCGGACGAGGGGCGGCAAGCAAATCGTTCCGGTGAAGCCGAAAGAGTGAAAGAAGGGAAGAATGCCCAGGATGCGGTCACCCTTGTGGAGGTGAAAGACCTGTTCGAGTTGTTCGACATTCGAGGCCAGATTGAAGTGCGAAAGAACGACACCCTTGGGTTCGCCCGTGGAGCCGCTAGAGAAAATGATGGTGGCGGTGTCGTCGAGGCGGATCGGTTGCGAGGCGCCGAGAAATTTCTCGAGCAGGCGCGCCGGGAAAAGCTTGGCCGCAAGTAGGGCGATTATCTTTTCTGCCGCACCGGGATCCTTGGCCAGATCTTCGGCGTAGATGACTTCACCGGGTGGCTGAAGCGGCATTTTTTCGAGGAACAGGCGCGAGGTAACTACGGTTTTCAGTTCGCATTGTTTCGCGCACGAAGCCATCGCTTCGTTGGAGGTGGTGTAGTTCAGGTTGATGGGGACTTTGCCCATCAGGATGGCGGCCCAGTTGACGAGCGAGCCGGCAATCGACGGCGGAAGCAGGACGCCGACCATTTTTTGATCGCGCCAGAGCGGCCGCAGCCGCCGCGCCAGGAACACAACGCGCACAAGCGATTCGCCGAAAGTGAGCTTTGGTGTTTTGCCTTCGGCCATGGCAAAGCGGCGGGGATGGCGGCGCGCGGCTCGAATGAAGGATCGCGTGAGCGGCTTCATGTAGCGGCGCCGGCGTTGAAACGCATCGACGCCGAGTTCCTGAACCGCTTGGCGCACTTCGGTAGCCGTGGCTGTTGACGGCAGTGGCTTGCCGAACGTGATGCGCACAGGATAGGGAATCGTATGGGGCCACTTCCACAGAAAATGGCCGCCGGAAAAGCTGAAGATCGAGCCCCAGATGCCGTCGATATTCGTCGGAATAACGGGGACGTCGATGCCTTTGATGATGCGTTCGAATCCACGGCGGAAGGGAAGCATCTGCCCAATACGCGTAATCTCGCCTTCGGGGAAGATGCAAACAAGTTCGCCGTTGCGCAGAGCTTCCGAGGCGGTGCCCAGAGAGTGAATCATTTCGCGCGGACCCTGATCGCTGGCGATTGGGATAATGTTCAGGAGTTTGGCGAACGGATGGATGAGCCAGTATTCGTAGACGCCCCGGAACATCAGGAAGCGAATGGGGCGGTCGGTGGCGGCAATCAGCAGTACGGCATCGACCCAGGAAGAGTGGTTCGGCGTCAGCAGGGCGCCACCACGCGCCGGAATATTTTCGTTTCCCTTAAGGTCGAGGCGGTAAATCGTGTGCGCCGCGATCCACAACAGCAGGCGTAGCAGCGAGTCCGGCAAGAGCCACAACACGTAGATCAGGGCCGCCAATGTGCCGACGGAAGACCAGAAGAAAATGCTGACCGGGCCGAAGTGCGCGAAGTGCTTGGCCAGGTAGTAGACCACCGAAGCGCCAAGGATTCCGATGAAAGACCAGAGATTGGCGCCCGCCAGAACGCCACCACGATGCTCTTCCTCGGGACGGTGTTGCAGGAGGGCGCTGATGGGCACAATAAAGAATCCACCGAAAAACCCGAGAGCCGCGAGCAGACCCATCACTGCCGCAAAAGGGAGGCCATGGATCGCCAGCAGAAAACCGAATGCTGTAATGCCGGAGGCGCCGAGCGGGATCAGGCCGTACTCGATTTTGCCGCCCGATAGATAACCTGCGGCCAGGCTGCCGACGCCGATGCCAATCGCGATGGCCGCCTGAAGGAATCCGGCGTGACTCGCGGCAAGGTGGAGTACGTCGCGTCCATAGAACACGATGTCGAATTGCAGTAGCGCGCCTAGAAAAAAGAAGTAGGTATTGCCGAGCAGGGCGAGCCAGAGGACGCGGTCTTTGCGAATGCGGCCACCCTGCACCCACAGATCCCACAGAAAGTTGACCTGGAATTTCTTGTGGGGATCGGCGGCAGGGACGCGCGAAATGCCCAAGCTAGTGACCAGTCCGACGATCGCGAGGCCCAAGAAAACGACCCCCGAATATTCCTGCCGCCCTGCAAACCAGTGCGACAGATTCGCTCCGGCCAGCGTTCCAGTGATGGCTGCCAGGAACGTGCCCAGTTCGATTACGCCGTTGCCCCAGGAGAGACGTTTCTCAGGCAGGATTTCTGGAAGCAGGCCGTATTTCGAGGGGCCGAACAGAGCTCCCTGCGTGCTAGCAAGGAAGAGGGCAACCAGAGACATCGGCATGGAGTGCAGCCAGAAGCCCGCAATCGCGAACACCATTACGCCAATTTCGAAGAATTTCGTGCCGATGGTTACATTGCGCTTGCTGAATTTGTCGGCCAGATAGCCGCCGGTCATCGAGAAAAGAATGAACGGGAGCGCAAAGAGGGCGCCGACCAGCAGGACCTTGGTCTCTTCCTCATCGGGAGAAAGATTCGATCCGATGATCAGATAGAGAACAAGGAATTTGAGGGCATTGTCGTTGAACGCGCCCTGAAATTGAGTGGCGATCAGGCTCCAGAAGCCGAGTCGCCAGGGACGAGGAGCATCCGACATACCCGAAAGACCTCCACGCGCCAAGATGCACAGCTCACACAGATGCCAAATCGTCGCAAAGAATTCGAAGATTGCGTAGAACTTTCTTTTGAGTATGTGCCGTGCCCGAGTTTGCGGAGCGGTCCGCCTCAGAGGCGTACCCTGCAAGGATCTTAGCGCTTGAGAATCGCCTCGATGGCCACGTCGGCGCCGAATTGGCGAAACGAGGTGAGACGGATCGCAGAGTCAAGTGCTGCAGCGTCGCGGGTAAACGGCACTCCGGAGTTGCCAGCAAGTTTGGGCGCGTAAAACAGGACCAATTTCTGCACGATGCCGGATTGCAAGGCCGCTCCGTTCAGGCGAGGTCCGGCTTCCAAAAGCACGCTCAGCACGTTGCGTCTCCCTAGCTCCTTCAGTACGGCGACGAGATCGATCTTTCCGCGGCGGGATTTCATGGGCACGATTTCCACGCCGCGTGTCTGGAGCTTGCGGGCTTTGGCGGATTTCAACGATGCTGCAGTGACGAGCAGTAAATCGTCGTCGGCTGTCTTCACGATGCGCGCATTCAGCGGCAAGCGCAGCTTTGAGTCGAGGATCACGCGGAGCAGGCGTCGGCGTCTCTGCAGGCCGCTGCGGTCGGTAAGGAGCGGATCATCGGCGAGGATCGTGCCGATTCCGGTAAGCAGCGCGTCTGAAGCGTGGCGCATGCGGTGAACTTCCGCGCGGGATTCTTCGCTGGTGATCCATTCCTGATTTTTGCCGCCGCGTTTTTGTGGCCAGGCGAGCTGGCCGTCGAGCGTCATCGCCGATTTCAGCGTGACGAAGGGTTTCTTGGTGGTGATCCAGTGCGCGAAAGCTTCGTTGAGCTTTTGCGCCTCGGCTTCGAGGATGCCGCTCTCGACTTCGATTCCGGCGCTGCGCAAACGGGCGAAGCCACGGCCGCTGACTTTGGGATTCGGGTCCAGCATTGCAGCGACGACGCGGGAGATGCCCGCATGAATAACGGCTTCTGCGCAGGGACCGGTGCGGCCCATGATGCTGCAGGGCTCCAGCGTGACATACATCGTGGCGCCGCGCGCCTTATCGCCGGCTTGTTTCAGCGCGACAATCTCAGCGTGATCGCGTAAATCGTACTGATGAACGCCTTCGCCGAGAATCGCGCCATCCTTCACGATCACGCAGCCCACCGTGGGATTGGGACTGGCCAGGCCGATACCCTTGCGCGCCAGTGCGAGCGCGTGTTCCATGAAGTGCAAGTCGTGGGGGTTCACGTTAGTTGAACAGCGAGTCGGCGTAGGTTTGCGCGTCGAACGGAACCAGATCGTTGATCTGCTCACCGGTGCCAACAAAGCGGATGGGCAGGCCCAGTTCGCGGGAGATGGCGACGACAATGCCGCCTTTCGCGGTGCCATCCAGTTTCGTCAGGATGATGCCGGTCACGCCTACGGTGGAGGTGAACTCGCGCGCCTGTGCCAGGCCGTTCTGGCCGGTGGTGGCATCGAGCACCAACAGCACGTCATGAGGCGCGCCGGGGATGACCTTCGCCGCGGTGCGCTTCATCTTTTCAAGCTCGGCCATCAGATTCGATTTGGTGTGCAAGCGGCCGGCGGTATCGACGATCACCGCGTCGGCTTGCCGGGCCTTCGCGGCGGTCATCGCGTCAAAGACTACCGCGGCGGGATCGGCGCCGGACTTTTGCTTGATGACCTCGACGCCGTTGCGCTGCGCCCAGATTTCCAGTTGCTCGATCGCGGCGGCGCGGAACGTGTCGGCAGCGCAAAGCACGACGCTGCGGCCGTCTTGGCGGAGTCTATTGGCAAGCTTGCCGATACTGGTGGTCTTGCCCGCGCCGTTGACCCCGACGATAAAAATGACCCGGGGATCATTGCCATTGGCCGCCGTCGCCAGTTGCGGAGTTACCCCGTACACATTCAAAGTGCGGAACACGTGCGCCTTGATCTCTTTTTTGAGAGCGGCGCCATCGGCAAGGGCATTGCGAGCGATCTGCTCTCTTACAGAGTCGAGAATTTCGCGAGTCGTTTTCACGCCCAGATCGGCGGTCAGCAAGGCCGTCTCGACTTCTTTCAGCACCGAAGGATCGATCTGCCGCCCGCCCTGAGTAATGTTGTCGAGGGTATCGGCAAGGGCCGTCTTCGTTTTGCTAACGGATTCTTTAAGCCGCTCGATCAGCGTGGGTTCAGCTTTGCCAAAAAGCGTGATCATACGGTCCGCTGCGCACTCTGAGGCGCAATACAAAATTGTAACAGATAGAGCTGGGCGCAACCTCGTCAGTCGCGAAGCCGGAAACGCTGGCGAAGCTGATATTTTCTCGCGATTCGCAGCGTACTGCAGTTTGGGGGAAGAACCGATGAGAAAAATCACTTTGTTGTTGCTGATCATCAGCGTGTGGGGAAGCGCGGCGTGGGCGGGGACGGTTCAGGACCAAAATAAAGCCGTCGCGCAACGGGTGTTCGATGAAATCTTCAATCAAGGGAAGTACGACGTGGCGAACGAGATCTACGCTCCGGACTTCGTGAACCACGGATTCAGCATCAATATTGGGTTAAAGGAGGACCAGGCTGCCGCGCGAGGCTGGCGCGAGGCCATTCCGGATATCAAGGTAACCGTCAAGATGATGATGGCCGAAGGTGATTTGGTGACTGTCCTGTGGACCGCCGAAGGCACGAACACCGGGCAGGGTAACGGCTTGCCGGCGACCGGCAAAAAGGTGAAGGGGCGCGGAATCACGATTTGGCGCATCGTCAATGGGAAGATTCGCGAGGAATGGAGCGAGTTTGACCAGTTGCGGTTGATGCAGCAATTGGGATTGATCCCAGCGGAGACAAAACCGAATTAAGCGGGTGCGAAACTAAACGTGGACCTCGACGGCGGAGAGGCGGATTTTGCCGGCATTGACGGCGGATTCAAGAGCATTCACGACTGCCTGATCGAACTTCGATCCGGTGAGCGCCTTGATGCGGCCCAGGGCGTAATCCAATTCCATGGCGGATTGATATGGACGGTTCGTGGTCATGGCGTCGAGGGTATCGGCGACGGCGATGATGCGCGCCATGAGCGGAATTTGCGGGCCGGATAACCCGTAAGGATAACCACGGCCATCGAGATGCTCGTGGTGAAGTTCGATGCCGGGCAGCATGTCCTTGAGCTGCGAGACCGGCCGCATGATGTTCGCACCCTTGGTGGTATGCGTCTTCATGATGTCGAATTCTTCCGGCGTGAGCGAGCCCGGCTTCTTCAGGACGCGATCATCGACGCCGATTTTGCCGACGTCGTGCAGCAACGCGGAGATCTTCAGCTTGTCCAGCTCGTCCGGAGGCAGCTTCAATTCCTGTGCAATGACGGTGGAGTATTTCGCGACGCGGCCGGAATGGCCTCGAGTGTAGGGATCCTTTTCGTCGATGGCAGCGGCGAGCATGCGGATGGAGCCGATAAAGAGTTCGCGGTTCTCCTCAGCCGCTTCCTTCAGCTTCTCGATGTACTCTTCGATGTCGCTGGCCATCAGGTTGAAGTTTTCGGCCAGTTCACTGATTTCCGCGGCGCCTTTGACGGGAGTGCGCTGATGGAATTCGCCGCGGCTGATGGCGCGGGTCGAAGCGGCGAGATTGCGAATGGGGCCGCTGATGCCCACGGCAAAGAAGTAACCGAAAAGAATGGCGATTAGTACGACCACGCTGCCGAAAGCGAGCGCCTGGCGATTCAGCTCGGGAACGCCGGCGTCGGCGCGCGCTTCACTCACACTGCGTTGCGCGATTACCGCCCAGTTCACTTCGGGGAAAGTGCTGTACGTGCCGACGATTTCGACGGGCCGATTATTTTCCTTCTGGCTAAAGCGCACCGTCTCCGTGTTACGCAATTCTTTCGGCAGGGCCTTCACCAATCCGACCAGGTGCGACTTCTCGCTCAAGTCCTCGCCAGGCACGAAATGGCGCGTGTCAGGATGAGCGACAATGTGGCCGAAATGGTCGACGACGAAAACCGTGCGGCCACGGACGCTGGCATCCTGCAGGCGGCGCAAGATCGGATCGAGTGACACCACGGCCGCGAGCATGCCGGTGAAATTATTCTGCGAATCCGTAAGCGGCACGGCGATGACGAACGCGGGCCGATTATCCGGTGCTAGCGCCAGAGGATCGCTGCGGAACTTCACAGACTGCACGGAGCTGACAAAAGCGCGCTGCAAGGCTTTGGCCACGAAGGGATCCTGCTCAGCGCGGAAATTTCCCTGCGAGGCGCTGGTCCCCTTACCGTCTCGCCCCACGGCCGTGAGATAAACAAAAGTGTTGCGATTCGAATCGACGAAATTCTCAAGGAGGCGCGTCACTTTGGGTTCGTTGACAGGATCGGTGACATTGTCGATCAAGCCAGTCAGAGCCAGAATCTGGCGCTGGCTGATGAGTTGCTGCGTGAGGTTGGATTCGAAGAACTGCACTTCCTGCGCCAGCGAGCGTGTCAGTTCGGTCTGCTGCACTCGCTCCATGTCGACCAATTTTTCCTGGGAAAGTTCGAGGACCTGGCGGTGATACAAGCCAATCGGCAACGCGCTGACGAGCAGCAGCGCACCGAGCACGAGCCAGAGGATGCGCACCCGGCCGGTACGGAGGCGCGTCAACAGGGATGGGAGTGAGACCGCCATCGCAATACATCAATTTTAAAAGAGTGAGCCCCGAGGACAGGGCTGGCCCAAAGGACAGGCGACGCGCAAGTGCCAACGGGACCAACGTACTAGCGGCCAATGACTTAGCGATACCCCGGATTATTCGATCGAGCCGCGGATTCTGCCATCGCGCGATGCGCGGCAGTGTCCCGATTATTCACGCCTCAAGGGGCGTTCCATGATGGCGCGGATGGCGTCCTGCGGAGCGTTGCCAAGATGCAGGATGCTGTGGACTTGTTCCGTGATGGGTAACTCGATGCGGTGATCGCGGGCCAGAGCCAGCAGCGCGGCGGTGGTGCCGACCCCTTCAGCAACCATTTTCATTTCCTCGAGGACTTCGGCAAGGGCGCGGCCCCGGCCCAGTTCGAAACCGACGTGGCGATTGCGGCTGAGCGAACCCGTGCAGGTGAGCACCAAATCGCCCATGCCGGCGAGTCCGCTCAGGGTTTCAGGCTTGCCGCCAACCGCCACCACCAACCGAGTCATTTCCGCGAGGCCGCGCGTAATGAGCGCCGCCAGGGTGTTATGGCCCAAGCCGAGCCCTTGACATGCGCCCGCGGCAATGGCCATGACATTTTTTGCGGCGCCAGCCAATTCCACTCCCAGTACGTCGTCGTTCGTGTACAGGCGAAAAGTCGGCCCCGCGAATTCCTCCTGAAGAAAAGTGGCGAGCGCGCGATCGTGAGAAGAAAGGACGACAGCAGTGGGCTCTCCGCGAGCGACCTCCAGGGCGAACGACGGACCGGAAAGTACGGCGACGGGAAGAATCGCCCGGAGAGAGAAGACCTGCGCGATGACTTCACTCATGCGTAGATGCGTGGCGGGTTCCAACCCTTTGGTGGCACTGACGACCGCGCATTCGGATGAAATGTGCGGCCAAGCCAGGGAATAAACCTCCCGGGCGAAGGCTGAGGGCACTACACCGATCACGATGTGAGCATCTCGCAACACTTCCTGGATGTCTGTGGAAGCTTGGACAGTAGAAGGAAGCGGGCAGCCCGCAAGGTAGACGGGGTTCTCATGGCGCTCAGAGATGGTTTGTGCGATCGCGGGCTCGCGCACCCAGATGCGGATTTCGTGTTTGCGGCGGCTGTGGCCGAGCACAATGGCGAGTCCGGTCCCCCAGCTGCCGCCACCCAATATGGCAATTCGGCTCACTCTTGGTCGCCTTTCGATTTTTTCAGAGAGTATTTCGGTTCCGTTCCCTGCGTCAATCGTTGCAGGTTAGCTCGGTGTTTGAAAAAGATGAGCGCGGTGGCGAAGAGCGTGCCCAGATTGATCACCAGCGGCGGCGCATGGCCGGGAGCCCACAAAAAATAGATGAGCAGCGGCATAGAGGCCGCGGCGGACACAGATGCGAGCGAGACGTACCGCCATAGGATCAAAGCCAGAACAAAAATGACAACCGCGGCGAGAGTCGAAGCGACCGATAGCGCAGCGAAGACTCCTAGGGCAGTGGCGACGCCTTTCCCACCGCGGAATTTCAGCCAGACGGGAAAACAATGGCCGGCGAGCGCAGCCAGTCCGGCGAGCATCATCGCTGTTGCGCTGTTTTCGAAGATGCGGCCCGCGGCCCAGACGGGCAAAGCGCCTTTAGCCGCGTCGAAAACGAGCGTAAGAATTCCGGCCAGCGGCCCGGCTACGCGGGATACGTTTGTGGCGCCGATATTGCCGCTGCCGTGCTGGCGGACGTCCTTGCCGCCATGAACCCTCGCCAAGAGCAAACCGAAAGGAATCGAGCCCAGCAGGTAGGCGGCGGCGAGCAAGAGCAACAGGGGCGACGGCTGAAGTGGCATCGGAACTAAGTTTCCGACGCGAAGGCGAACGAGCGCAAGGTCGTATACTCCGCGCCAGTGGGTTTCAACTTGCTTTCAATCAAATGGAATTGGCGCGCGGTCATGCATCCGAACTCACGGCAGGCGTTTTCCGCGATGGCCGCCGCGAGTTTGGGAGGCATGCCGGGAGTATCGAAACGAGCCAGAGTGAGGTGCGGTGAGAAGGGCCGCTCTTCGAGGGGGAATCCGAGTTTGTGGACGGCATGGTCGATCGCGACGGCAATCGTCTTCAGATTGGCTGACGGGTCCATCCCGGCCCAGAATACGCGCGGCCGTTTCTCGTTCGGGAAAAAACCGAGCCCGCGGAACGCCAGCGTTACCGGCTCGGCGTCGCGGATGGCGCTTAGAGCATTCTCAATCGCCATCACTCTGGCATTGTCGGTGTGGCCGAGGAATTTCAGCGTCACGTGAAGATTTTCCGCGCGGACCCACTTTGCTTGCGGCGCAATCGCACGCAGTACCTTAATGAAAATCGCCAGCGCATTCCGAATGTCCTGTGGGATCTCGATCGCGACAAATAGACGCACGGTGTCGGCTCAGCTGCCTGCTTTGCGGTTGGGAACTACCAGAGACTGAAAGAGCAAATGCAGGCGCACCATGTCCAACGCGATTTGGGAAGCGTAGAAGCGAATCGCTTCGCGGTCCCCCGGCAGATGGACCAATCGTTCTTTGATGCCATTGGGCGAGGCGAGTGCAACGTGCACCGTGCCTACGGGTTTTTCTTCGCTCCCACCGCCGGGACCGGCAATTCCGGTGATGCCGACGCCGAGTGTGCTTCGCACGTTCCTGCGAATCCCCTCGGCAAGCGCAATGGCGACTTCGGAGCTGACCGCACCCTTCGAGGCAATCAACTCCGGCGGTACATCGGCCCATGCGCTCTTCATATCGTTGCTGTAGCAGACGGCTCCGCCGAGGAAATAGTTGGAACTGCCGGGAATGCGCGTAAGGCGCTCGGCCAACAATCCACCGGTACAACTTTCGGCGGCGGCGATGGTGGCACGATTGTCGAGCAGCAGTTTGGCGACAACTTCCTCCAGCGCCAGCGCAGCGTGAGCGAAGATACGGTCGCCGAGAGCAAGTTCGATGCTACGGACGAGTTCGTCGAGGGTGGCATTGGCCTGTTCCAAATTATCCGTCCAAATGCGCAGGTGAATCTGAATCTCGCCGGGAGCGGCGAGGATGGTGGTATTCACGTCCTTATAGCGAAGGTAAATTTCCCGGATGCGTTCTTCGACGTGGGATTCGCCCAGGCCGGTGACGCGCAATTCGCGCGAGTACATCCGCGTACCGGAAACGCGACGTTCTAGGCGCGGCAAAACCTGTTCCGTGAAAAGCGGTTTCAATTCGCGCGGCGGCCCCGGCAGTAAGGCCACCATACGCCCCTTGTCTTCCAGCCACAAGCCAGGAGCGGTGCCGCGAGGATTTTCCAAAACCTCTGCTCCTTCCGGAACCATGGCCTGACGCAGATTCACCTCGGGCATTTCGCGCCGGAAGCTGCGAAAGCGCGCTTCGATGGCTTTCACGACGGCTTCGTTTCGTTGCAGGCGGCGACCGAGCAGCTCCGCGACGGTCTCCCGGGTCAAATCATCTTCCGTGGGGCCTAAACCGCCGCTGGCGATGACCACAGGCACGCGGTTCAAAGCATCGCGAAAAGCGGCGGCAAGCAGCTCGCGATGATCGCCGACGATGGTTTTGCGCAGCACTTCGATTCCCAGTTTGTTCAGTTCTTCGGTCAGGAATAAAGAGTTTGTGTCGACGCGGTCGGGCGTCAACAGTTCCGAACCAACGGCAATAATCTCCGCTTTCATGCGGAATATTGTAGCGCACACGCCGAGCAGAGAATGGGGAACTCAATTTTCAACAGACTGTCCGAAATTGTCCTAGCCGAGCAGGGGTAAGCCGCGCACGTTCCAGTCCAGAGTAAAGAGCGCGCTGTTGGCCGCGACGATAGCGCGGCCGCTTGGCAGGAGCGCCAGGCCTACGAGGGCAGGACCGCTCAAGACATGCTCGGCGTGGCCCTGCGGTGTGATCTTCACAACGCCACGATAGCCGCCATAAGAAGCGACAATATAGAGATTGGTTTCGGCGTCGAAGGCCATTCCCTGAGGGCGGCCGAGGCCGCGATAGACGACATGCACTTCGCCGCCTTGGGTGATGCGATAGATGCGGTCGTAACTGGAAGTTGTAGGTCCGCTCACGTACAACTCGCCGCTGGGGTGAAACGCAAGATGGTAAGCGGCGACGGAGGGCTCCAGCGTGGCGAAGACGAAAATCTCGCGCGACGGGCTGATCTTGAAAATCGTGCCGCTGCGATCGCCGACGAAGAGATTGCCAGCGTGGTCAAAGGCCAAACCAGTGGCAATGCCCATTCCCTCGATCCATTGTTCGACGCGGCCGTCGCGTCCGACTCGATGAATAGTTCCATCATGGCGGCAGGAGACGAAAAGGTCGCCCGTGGGCCCTATGGCGAGTCCCGTGGGGTTGACGAGCGATGTGACGAAAGGTTTGACCGCGTAACTTGGGCTGATTTTGTAGAGTGAAACGGGAACCCGCTGGCCGCGCGGACCGGAAAAAGTGACGTAGATATTTCCACTCGAATCGACGGCAGGATTGGCGACTGGATTGAGGTTGTCGGCAATCTGGTAAGCGAGCGCTACCGGATGAGGGGCGCTTTCATTCGAGCCGCTCACCACTTGCACAGTGTTGCCGGTTACCGCTTCGGGCACCCGCGCGATCAATCGGCGGCCGCTCGACAGAGTCAGAGACGCTTCACAGTCGCCGAAACGGACGATTGGCCGCGCGCCGTGCCGCGACGTGAAGCCGCTCCCGTGAATGGCAATTTCTCCGCCGGGGACAGCCGCCATCGGCGAGATCCGTTCGATGTGCGGAATCCCATTTTTCTCAACTGTGGATCCGAAGCCCAATTTCATACCAGTGAAAGTGTAACGCGAGACGCAGGCAAATGGCAGCGTACACGCCAGCCATCCAGTCGTCCGCCATGATGCCCCAGCCGCCGGGAAGCTGCTCGAGCCTCCGGCAAGGAAAGGGTTTGGCGATATCAAACAGCCGGAAGAGTACGAAGGCGCTCAGCAAATATTTCCAGTTCAACATGCTCATGCCCGTATAGAGCGCGAACATTTGCGCGTCTGCGGCATTGAAAAACGTAGCCGGGGCCCAAACCGGTGCAAGACCCAGGATTAGCGCGAGGTGCACTCCAGACACTTCATCGATTACCACGTGCTGCGGATCTTTGACGCCTTCGGCGTCGGCGACTTGCGTGCTCGCCCGCATGCCCCACCACGCAAGCGCCACCCATACCGCGATCGACGGAACAAGCAGAACCAGCATGCCCAGGGTGCCCGAAAGCAAACGCGTATCCTTGCCGACACCGAGCATCCAGCCCTTTCCAAAAACGATGAACCATGTGAAGGGATGCGCCATCACCGCGATGATCAATCCGACGAGCGAGCCCCAGGTGCCTGGAGCTGGGTTGAGATATCCGGCGCCGAGTGCGGTAGCGACCGCATAGGCAAGGCGAGGCTTCTCAGCCATGATTGGCGCAGCGGCGTCAGTGGATGGTTTCATCGGTTTTTTGCGTGTCCTCGCGCGGTGCTCGCCGGTCGGCTTCGCGGAGTTCGTCTTCGTCGAAAATCGGTTCGGAGACTACATATTTCTCGGCCGCCCAGGCCCCCAGATCAAGCAGGCGGCAGCGCTCCGAGCAGAACGGGAAGTCGGCGTCCTTTTCCGAATCGGTGTCTTTTTTGCACATTGGACATTTGTATTTCATGTCAGAGGGAGTGTTTTACCACAGCGGGCGTCGAGGGCACAGGGGGAGCCTGAAAATATTTACCCTATGACGCGGAGCGCCGCCCCGGTGGAAATGCTGGTCAGTTTTTCAGGTTGGGCCGCGGCCGGCGAAAGGGCGGGGATCTCGCGCACCGCCGGGCGTTCCCGAAGGGCGACCACTCGCCCAATTAGATCGTAGGCGTCTGTCTTGTCGATTGTGACATTCGCTATATCGCCCATGGCTGCGATCTCGCCAGTGGGCAACTCAATATCAGTGAGATACAACTTGCCGTCGATATCCGGCGCCATGCCTTCGACCCGGGCTTCCCAAACGAGCGGATTTTCCTTGGACGGGCCTTCGACGAGGGCGGTTTCGGTGCGGCCTCTGAGGGCGCGCAATTTTTCGCGCGAGATTTTCTTCTGCAGCGCCATCAGGAGATTGCGGCGGTCTTCGATCACTTCGGCGGGCACCTTCTCTTCAAGCGCAAAACTCGTGGCATTGTCGACATCGGAATAGGGGAAAACGCCCATCCAGTCTAGTTCTGCGGCGGCGACGAACTGATACAACTCTTCGAAGTCGGCCTTGGTTTCACCCGGGAAGCCGACAATGAAGCTGGTGCGCAAAGAAACGCCGGGGATGGTAGTGCGCATGCGGTCGAGCAATTTGAGAAACGCGTCGCCGTGGGAGCCACGCTTCATGCGCGCCAAAACGTTGCGGCTGGCATGCTGTAGCGGCATGTCGACGTATTTTGCCAACCGCGGATGGGCGGCCAGAGTCTCCAGCAATCGCTGTGTTACGCGATTCGGGTAGGCATACAAGAAGCGCACCCACAGAAGATTTTCGACGCCGGCCAATTTTTCGAGCAGCAGGGCGAGACCGTCGCGCAGGCCGAAGTCTTCACCGTAAGAAGTCGTGTCCTGACCGATGAGTGTGATTTCGCGGGTGCCTGTGGCGGCGAGATTTTCGGCTTCGCGGATCACGGATTCGAACCGGCGGCTGCGGAATCGGCCGCGCAATTGCGGAATGATGCAGAAGGAACAGGGATGATCGCAGCCTTCGGCAATTTTGATATACGCTTGATGCTTCGGTGTGGTGATGATGCGTGGCGTCAGGTCATGGTAGAGGAAAGAGGGCGGCTGCGCGGGCAAAACCTTGAGTTCCCCTTCAACGGCTTCCAGGATGCGTTCAACTTCACCGGTGCCGACGACGGCGTCGACTTCGGGCACCTGTTCGAGGATTTCGTTGCGGTAACGCTCCACTAAGCAGCCGGCTACGATCAGTTTTTTCGCCGCGCCGAACTTCTTGTGCTCAGCCATTTCGAGGATCGCGTCTACGGATTCCTTTTGTGCAGTCTCGATGAAACTACAGGTGTTGACGACAAGGATTTCCGCATCGTCGGCGCGAGCCGTCAGTTCGTAGCCTTCGCGCGACAATATGCCCATCATCACCTCGCTATCGACGAGGTTCTTGGGGCAGCCCAGGGAAATGAAACCGACCTTCGGCATGGAGCGAATTGCGCCTCAACGCAATCCAACTATTTTAGCATGCGAGCGAGAATTGCCGGGGGAATGCGCCGGGCGGCTTCAGCGAGAGCGAGGCACGTTGCGGACCTGGTCGAGGAGCGTCTGCAGGCGCGAGGAATCGCAGGGGACGCCGCCGAAGCGCGCTCGGGCGTAGAGGTCCGTGAACTCGTGGACCATCGGAGCCAGAGCCGGCTGCACTGCCAAGGCGGCGGCGAATTCCCGCGGTGTCTGGCCCGCGTTGCGCGTGAATCCACGTTTCTCCAACACGCGCAGCAGTTCCGCGTAAAGGCGTGAGGCCATTTGCGGGTTCGCTCGCTCGTCTGCCTCACCGAAAAACTGAAGCTGGACCGCGGCCCAGCGCATCAGGCGGCGGAACCACTCCATGCGCAAGACCAGCAGACCGATGACAAGCAACACCGGGACGGCGAAGCGCAACTGGGGATGACGGGCTTGCCACAGCGTTAAGCCTTCCATCAACCCATCCTCGGCGCGGTGAATCTTGCTGCGCCATGTGTTTTTCCAATCCGTGGAGTATTGCCCGACATTCCTGGCCAGCGTAGTTTGGTGGGCGAAATCGTAGTTGATCACCCATTCGTTCCAGGTCAGCTGAAACCAGTCGACGTACAAGCCCAAGCGTGAAAGCAGGCCACTGGTCTCGTCGTTGGAAGGCGGCGTGGGGTCGAACGTGAGCCAGCCGACTCCAGGGAAGTAGGCTTCCACCCAACTGTGGGCGTCGCTGGCGCGCACAATGTAGTCGCCGGCCACCTCATTGTATTCGCCGGGTAAGAATCCGTTCACTTCGCGCGAGGGGATGCCAAGGGTGCGGAGCATGACAGCCATCGACGAGGCAAAATATTCGCAGTGGCCAGCTTTGGTCTTAAACAGGAATTGCGCAAGAGGATCCGCGTCCGCATTCTGGGTCAAGTTCAGGCTGTAGGTGAAATTTTCTCGGAGATAGCTTTCCATGGCCAACGACTTCACGTAGGGATTCAAAGCGTCGGCGGTGATCTTCTTTGCGAACTCCGGTATGCGCGGATCGAGATGTTCCGGCAATTGCAGATAGGTTTGCCGAATCTCTTCGGGATAGTCCGTGCCCGCGTTGTTCGCTTCCGCTGGGCGCGCCGTCGGCAAGACAGAAATTCCCTCATAGCGAATCTGCCCGAAATTCTTAGAAGGATTAAAGATGGACCCCTCGGTGTCGGTGTCCAGATAACTGTGGCGGACAGAGCTGGCGTAAGTCCCGCCGTCACTGGAGAAATTGCCGCGAACCAACACGAGGCGAGAGGGAGCAAACAGGGCGTCACTGGCGAGGGGCTCCAGGAGGGCGACGAAGCGAATTTGCGCTGCTGGGCGTCCCTCGAGTTCGCTTCGTGTGGCGAGTGTGATCCAGCCGTCCTCAGCCGGCTGCCGCACCTGCTTGCGAGCGTCTTTAGAGTCCCAGCGGCGGCCGTCGAAATGCGAAAGCGCGATGCCGCGCCACCGTAGCAGCGGATAGTTCACCGGTGAGCCGGTCTGCACGCGCATGACAATGCTGGAATCTCTCTTGATCTCGCCGATGGCGCCCAATTCGACATCGTCTGTGAACCCGCTCATCAGTGTGGGTTGGATGCTGGCATGAGCGAAGTATCCCGCACTGAAACGGGGGAATATGAAGAAGAGCACGGTACCGCAGCTGATCGCCCCGAGTGCTACGCTGAAAGCGGCCAGGGAAAGCGCCTGATTCAGGCGACGCTCTTTTCGCAAGTCGGTATCTACTGGAGCGAAAATGGCGCCGGCCGCGCCGCGTCGAAGTTCCAATCCCACAAACACGGCAATCGCGAAGAGCAGAAAAATCAGGAAGAACGCGAGGAAGGAAGTGTCGACCGTGAAAACGGCGGAGGCCAACACGCAGGTGAAGGCCAGCATCGCCAGGAACAGTGCGTCGCGATCTGTGGCCACGCTATAAAGACGAATGACGGTAACAAAAAGCAAGAAATGGACAGACGCCAGCAGGGCGGCAAACAGTGTTGGGTTGCCGGTATCTCCCGCCAGTATTCGCGAGACAAAGAACATGTCGAAAGGGAATAAGAAAAGGTAGGCGACCACCAGGCGCGTCGCGCGGTTGTGCGTCAACTCGGGAGAATGTCCCTGCCACCAACGATAGCCCTTATACAGAACCAGCGCCGGCACCGTAATTGTAGTGACCAGATCGAGTTTTCCGGTGGCGATCAGTGTTGTTACAGAGGTCAGAACCAGGAACCACAACGCCGTCCGGTAGAAGCGATCCGCGGGAAGTTGGGTGTACGTTGTGGCGGTGTCGGCCATGGCACGAATCTCAGAATACCATCCCGTGTTAGGGGCTCAATGCGGCTCTACCCAATCGATAACGATGCCGGAAGAGCCGTCTCTAGAAAGGTAATCTCCTTATGCGGTCGGACGAATGCCGGCGCGAAACCGAGTCTTCCTCGTTGGACAGCGCAGCGTTCGCGACTTTCCTCGTCAGGCTGGAGATTGGCACGGATCCCAACTGGTGCAATGGCAGATTTGCCGCGCCCGGCACGTCAGGCAACTCGTTGAGTTCGACGCGGAAAGGGAGAAGGGTGATCTGTCGATGAGTGACGGTGTGGTGTACGGGGGAAAGCGCCAGAAACCTCACCCGAGAGGGCAGCGCGTGAATCACGTTGTCGCGCACGTATCTCCGCAACTCGCGTTCCGCGTTGCGCTGGACGGCCGTAGTAGGAAAATGCCACATCCGCGAGAGCAAACTGGCGACGTCATGACAATCCGCGGATCTCGGAGAATGGTGGGACGGCGAGAGTAGAAGAGTGTCGGCCTTGCCGTCGACCAGCACCAGAGAGGCGAGTGTCACTTCGACGGCGGCGCGCTTTTTGCGCTTCTCAGGAATGGCGCCGGTCAATCCAACTTTACGAGCCTGGCAGAATTCCGCGACGGGGCAGAGCAGGCACTGCGGGGAACGCGGCGCGCAGATTGTGGCGCCAAGCTCCATCATAGCTTCGTTCCAATCGCCCGGCGCCTGGGATGGGACCAGGTTGTCCGCCAGCGTTTGCAGGTGTTGCCAACGACCGTTGGAGCGCAGATCTCCGCGAAGCGCGCCGAGACGTGCGAGGACGCGAGCGACGTTGCCGTCGAGAACGGCCAGTTTCTTTTCATAGGCGATGCTGAGAATCGCCGCGGCGGTGTATTCGCCGATGCCCGCGAGCCGGACCGCCTCCTCGCGGGTGGCTGGGAAGTGCGAATTATGGTCGGCGACAATCTGACGCGCCGCTTGTTGCAGGTTGCGTGCGCGGGAGTAGTAGCCGAGACCGGCCCACAGCCGCAAGACTTCGTCCTCCGGTGCATTGGCCAGTGCCCGCACATCGGGAAAATGCTCGAGGAAGCGTTCGTAATAAGGTATTGCGACCGCCACACGCGTTTGCTGCAGCATGATTTCCGAGAGCCAGATGCGGTATGGGTCTTTGCTGCGGCGCCACGGCAAGTCGCGGCGAGAGCCGGCAAACCAGGCCAAAAGTTTCTTGCGAAAGCGAGCGAGCGGCGGCCCCTTCATCATGGTGGAGGATAGTTTCGCACAGAATTCCAGCGGGCATGGCCAGGCAGGGAACGTGGGAAACTTAGGCGCGTTCTTCTTCCGCAAAAACCACGTACGAAGAGTTCCAGACTCCAGCGGGAATCGTGCCGCGCGGCTGAGCCGTGACGATGAGCTTGAAGGAATCGGGGTCGGTAGCGAATTCTGAAAGCGCACTTGCTTCCCGCGAAGGGCTTAGCGGCTCGACCATTGCCAGATGGTGCAGCACCGCGAATATATTCTCGCTGGCTGGAGCCAAAGGCACCTCTACACCTGCGCTGCGATATTGCAGCAGCGCGCCGCGTTCATGGAAGCTCCAGGCGATGGCAGCGCACAGCGAGACCGCCAATTCGAATTGCTGCTTGTCCGCATGGGTTGCGTTTGCATCGGCGGCCGCGCTGTAAGAATCAAAGATCAGCAAAACCTGGCAATCATCTTCGCGCGCGAATTCCCGAACCATCAACGAGCCGAGGCGCGCCGAGGCTTTCCAGTGCACGTGGCGGGCGCTGTCGGTCGGCAAATAGCCGCGCAGCGCATACAGATCCTGCCCACGGCCCTTGGCGAGGCTTTCGATCGCGCCTTGAATGCCGGGCAGCACATCGAGAAACTCCGGCGTGGCTTCGACCGACGGATAAACCAAGGCTTCCGATTTCAGGTCCAGGCGGCGTGCTTTTTGCAGGAAGCCAAAGGGAAAACGCGTGATGATTTTCAGGGCTTCCTGCTGGTAAATTCCGCGCCGTGGGAAGCGTAGGGGAACGGAAAGCTTCACGGATTCGCGGCGCGAGACATAGGGAAAGTAGACCGGGGAACCAAGAATGGCCGCGCCAGCCGATTCTTTTTTCTCCACGCCTTGGACGCGCAGAGAAAAGGAGGGAAGGGTTTGCTTCTCATTCTTCAATTCCACGACGCCGCGCACAGTTTGTTCCGCAAAAATGTATTCGGGCAATTCGAGGCGCGCTTCTACGCCGGCGAGCGTGATGGACGACAGGATTCCCGACATTAAGATGCTGGCAATCAAACAAGCCAGGATCAGGAAGAGTAGGTTGTTACCCGTGTTGATCGCGGCCAGTGCGACTAAAACGATTCCCGCGAGATAAATCCACCCTTCGCGGGTGATGCGGAATTCCATGCGATACCCGATAAAGCGCAGGGGAGTGCGCCGCGCCAGGATCGGCACCAGCGTGATCGCCACCCAACCCGCGACCACCAACGAGGCCATGGCGGTGGCGCTGGCGAGGGCCAGGTTCCCCAGTCGCGATGCCGCGCCCGAGTATAGGGCCAGGAGAAAAGCTACGCTCAACGAGGCCATGGACAGGAAGAACGCGCGCACTCCGGGGCGATCCGCTTTTTCCCAGAAGTTCGCGAGGGTTGCCTGGAATTTCACAGCGGTACGCGAACGGATTCCACAATTTCGCGGAGCACGTTCTCGGTGGTTTCCGATTTCTTCTGCAGGGAGGCGTGCCGGGTACTGGCCACGACGCGGTGGGCGAACACCGAAACGGCCAATTGTTTGAAGTCGTCGGGAAGGCAATAATCGCGACCTTCGAGAAAGGCGCGAGCCTGCGCCGCTCGCTGCAGCATCAAGGTACCGCGCGGGCTGACGCCAAGGGCGAGTTGGTCGCTCTTGCGAGTGCGATTGACGATTTCCAGGGCGTAGTCATGAAGGCTGCTGTCGACCTTAACGTGCGTGACGCGTTCCTGCATGGAAAGCACGTCGGCGACATCGGCCACCGATTCCATAGAAGTTGCCGGGTCATCACTGGCGCGATTGCGAAGGATCTGGCGCTCGGTTTCGTGAGATGGGTAACCCATCTTGATGCGCATTAAGAAGCGGTCGAGTTGCGATTCGGGGAGAGGATACGTGCCATGGTGTTCCACAGGATTCTGTGTGGCGATGACCAGAAACGGCTGTGGCAGGGGCAGCGTGCGGCCGTCTACGGTGACCTGGGCTTCGTTCATGGCTTCGAGCAACGCGGACTGTGTGCGAGGCGTGGTGCGGTTGATTTCGTCGGCTAGGACGACATTGGCGAACACCGGGCCCTGGCGAAACTCAAATTCGCGCGTTTCGGGGTTGTAGACGCTCACGCCTAACACGTCGCTGGGCAGAAGATCGGAGGTGAACTGAATTCTCTGGAAGGAGCAGTGGAACGACTTAGCCAAAGCCTGCGCTAAAGTGGTTTTCCCGACGCCCGGCACGTCTTCGATGAGCAGATGGCCGCGGGCCAGCAAGGTGATCAGGGCGAGCTGAATAACGTCTTCCTTGCCAAAAATGGCGCGGGCGATGGAACGCTGGAGCTGCGTCACCACTTGCGATGTGATCGTGGCCATTGGTTGAAAACCGAGCCTCTTCCTGTTACAAATAGACGGAGACACTCGAGCGTGCGTTTCTAGCGCAACGCTTTTGTCTCCTCCCCGTTTCGACGGGCGATTAGCTCAGCGGTTAGAGCGCTCGCCTCACACGCGAGAGGTCAAAGGTTCAAATCCTTTATCGCCCACCATTTTCCCGATTGTCCCACAGTTTGATGCCTGCTCCGTCGCAGGGGTGCGCCGTTTGTGTTGAATCTGCTATTTAGACGATGGATCAAGGTAGCCTGGTAAGTCCCTGGCATAGTGCCAGTTGCGCGGTTTCTGCGCTTCGATTGCGGCTCACGGGCTTTTTTTGAATGCTCGCACCGGCTCTAGTATAGTGACCCCATGCAGATCTTCTTTCGTTCTGTTGAATTCATTACATTGAGTCTGTGGTTAGGTTCGGATACATTTCTCAGCTTCGTGGTTGCGCCGGGTGCGTTTACTTTGCTCGGCAATCGCGATGCTGCTGGAATGCTCGTCGGATTTTCGCTGGCACGGCTACACTTTGCCGGAATTTTCGTCGGCTTGGTTTTTCTGCTGGCGCGGCTGGCACGTACGCGCGACTTCGCGAGCTTTACGACCGCAGCGGCGCTGACGGTTGTATTGATGGTGGTCCTGACCGCCCTTTCGCAATTCACGGTGAGCAACCGGATGGAGAACCTGAAGCGGCAGATGGTGTCGGTACAGAACACCCCGGAAAGCGACCCGTTGCGCGTGGAGTTCAATCGCCTGCACCACATTTCCGTGGCCTACGAAACCGCCGTGCTGGTCCTTGGGTTCGCTTCGATGATCCTGCTGGTGCGCGAATCACTGCCAAGGTCGTGACCGCGCAGATGTTCGAAACGAGCTTCTCCGCGCTACATTACTTCGCCATCGAAGGTACGTTTGACTGACGGGGAAACTATGCCAGTTACTGCCCCTTCTTTAGGCCGTGAGATCGAATCACCACTCCTCGAGGGGCTACGTCCCTCGGAAATCGATCACATTTTTGCAGCCGCAACCCGCCGGCACTGCCGCGCGCATACCATCGTCACGCGACAAGGGGCTTCAGCGGATCACATCTACATGCTTGCCAAGGGCCGCGCGCGCTATTTCATTGACACCAAAAAAGGGCAGAAGCTCCTGATGATGTGGGTGGTTCCCGGAGGGCTGATCGGCGGAGCCGCGGTGACCCTGAAGGTCGTAAACTACCCGATGAGCACGGAAGCCGTGCGCGACAGCACCTTGCTGTGTTGGGATCGCGCGGTTATCCGCGAACTGATGGCCCGTTACCCGCGTTTATTGGATAACTGCCTGTCGGTCGCCGCGGACTACCTGATGTGGTCGATTGACACGTTTGTCGGGCTCACCTCGCATACCGCGCCGGAACGGCTTGCCCATGTCCTGCTGGGCCTGACGCGAATCATCGGCCAGGCGGTGGCGGACGGCGTGGAACTCGACGTGACCAACGAAGAACTGGCCAGCGGCGCAAACATCACCCTCTTTACGGTCAGCCGGTTGCTGAGTCGTTGGCAGAAAAGAGGACTGGTCCGCAAGCTCCGCGGCCGCATCATCGTGCATTCCCCGGGAAAGCTGCTCGCCCAGGCTCGTTAAGTTTTCTTTTCAGCTTAGTTGCCCTGGGGCAACGACAACATGGCTGCAGTTGTGAAAGTCTGCTCCCTCAGGGTCCGGTTGGCGCGCTTTGCTGCGTGGGACTCCATTCGTTCTGTAGTTCAAAAAATTCGTTCCGGATGTCCGCAATGAGTCTGAATATCCGCCTGGCTCTATGCCGCGAGGTTGTGTTGCGGCGCGTAAAGGTCATCACGCGCTTCACTGCTGTACACGTCCCCATGCACTGATTCCAGTGCTACCATAACACCACTTCCACCCACATAGCGCTCCGGAAGTGCACCATCTCAGATTTCGCCTTGCAAGCACGTTCGAGTCGTCATGTTCTGTCTATCTGTGCCGCTTCGTCTGCCGGGTTCGCACACGTTCTAGATTGACGCGTTGATTTCAGAAAATCGTTGTCCAGATGGAGGAGGACCATCCTTGGTTACCACTGACCGCGCAGTTCGTTCGATCGCAATTCTCGCTTTGATCGCAGCCGTTTTTTTGGGGAGCCGGGTGCAAGCGCAATCTGCCGCACAAGCTCGCATCGTTGCGCCAATCAAGAACGAGGTTCGCGTCACCGTGAAAGATTCCACTCCCGCGCTGGTCAAGCGCAGCGTGGACGCGGGCCGCATGGCGGGAGGGCAGAATCTCGGCCGAATGATTCTGTTGCTTACGCCGACCCCGGATCAGGAACAGGCGGCGGCTCAGCTTGTTTCCTCGCAGCATGATTCTTCGTCTCCGCAGTTTCACAAATGGCTGACACCTGCGCAATACGGCGAGCAGTTTGGAGTTGCGGCCGAAGACGTACAGCAGGTGCAGCAGTGGCTGCAGCAACAAGGCATGACGGTGCACGAAGTCTCGAAGAGCCGACAATTCGTCGTGTTCAGTGGTACGGCGGGGCAAGTGGAGCAAGCGTTTTCCACGCAGATGCATACCTACACCTTCAATAAAGAAAAGTTCGTCGCCAATTCCACGGACATCCAGATTCCCGCGGCGCTTTCGCCGGTGGTCCGAGGCGTCGTGAGGCTGCACAGCGAGCCGCACACTCCCAACTTGAAAATCGGACAGAAATTCAAAGTAAACCGCAAGACTGGCAAGATCGAAGTGGGCATGGGCCTGCACTTCATCGGCCCCGCCGATTTCGCCACCATCTATAACGTTCAGCCGCTCTATGACGCCGGAATCAATGGAACCGGCGAAACCATCGCCATTGTCACGCGCAGCAGCCTGGTGAACGCAAACTATGGAGTCGACGGCGTGCAAGACATCCGCGATTTCCGTAATGTCATGGGCATGCCGGCGAATGATCCCGAGGTAATCGTGAACGGCGACGATCCTCTCGTGATGTCCTATTCCGATACCATCGAGGCGCTTCTGGACGTGACGTGGGCGGGGGCTGTGGCGCCGATGGCGCACATCGTGGCCGTTGCTTCGCAAAGCAACTTCGCCGACGGCGTCGACGCATCCGCTGCCTACATCGTCGACCACAATCTCGCGCCGATTATGAGCACGAGTTTTGGCACCTGCGAGCAGAACCTCGGTCCTGTTCAGAACGCGTTCTACAACGCACTGTGGCGGCAAGCGGCGGCACAAGGCATCACGTCGTTTGTATCGTCGGGCGACAACGGCGGAGCCGGCTGCGACGATCAGTCCTCTGGCTACTTTGCGCAGAACGGTGTTGCCGTGAGCGGCCTTGCGTCGACTCCGTACAACGTGGCCGTTGGCGGCACACAATTTGAGGACGTCGGACAAGATGACACCTATTGGGCGTTGGACAACGATCCAACGAACCTCAAGTCCGTGCTCAGCTACATCCGCGAGAAAGTGTGGAACGAAAGCAGCAACGATCCGTTCTTTACCTCGCTCTGGGCCGGTAGCGGAGGCGTCAGCACCGTCTACGCGAAGCCGAATTGGCAGACTGCGACGGGTGTTCCGAATGATGGCAAGCGCGATGTGCCGGACATTTCCCTCGCAGCCGCGGGGCATACCAGCTATGCGCTGTGCTTCGAGGCAAGCTGCAGCTATCCCGATTACATACAGCTCTGGGGCGTCGGCGGAACGTCGGCGGCAAGTCCGGCCGCCGCTGGAATTATGGCGCTGGTGCTACAGAAGATGAACGGGCAGCCACAAGGCCTGGCGAATTATGTCTTCTATAAGCTGGCCGCCACGAACGGCGTCTATCACGACATCACCACCGGTGATAACAAGGTGCCCGATCCGAATGGCGATTACACGGTTGGTTACGACGCGGTAGCTGGGTACGATCTGGCATCCGGCATCGGCTCGTTCGATGTGAACGCGCTGGTCAACAATTGGTCCGCCGCATCCGCCACAGCCGGATCGAGCACCACCCTGACGCTGGCGAACGGTCAAGCCACCAGCATAGTGCATGGAGCGGCGGCGACGTTCCACGTAAACGTCACCTGCAGTGGATCGAACTGCACTGCTCCAACGGGTGATGCAGCACTTCAGGGGGCGTCGGCCAGCGGCGACTTCGCGGGACTGGGAGCTGTGCACCTGACACCGGCGACGCCCACCAGCACTGCCGTGGCAACTACTTCGACGATTCCCGGCGGGACCTATGGTGTTTCAGCGCGCTACAGCGGAGATGGCAAGTACTATACGAGCACTTCGAGCCCAATCAGTTTCACGGTTGCGCCCGAACCGAGTCAGATGGTGATGGGCGGAATTTCCGGCTCGGGTGGATTCGCAATCACCTCGCCGCTGACACTCGGCTATGCAGAACCCGTGACGCTGTTCGTTGCAGTGGCAGGCTTGTCCGGGCAAGGTCATCCTTCCGGGCAAATTTCCTTGCTTGTGGATGGCGTGGCGCCGAACACCGTTGCACGCGACTTCCAGACACCAGCCACACTGACGCTGAACTATGGCGAAACTAGCAGCTTCTTCACGAACGGCGTTACGCCGGCCGGCCAGTCGAGCGTCTTCCCGAATCTGAGTCCCGGGTTCCCGGTGGGCACGCACCAGGTGCAAGCCACCTATCCCGGAGACAACAGCTTTAATGCCACGCAAGCCAGCTATAGCTTTAACGTGACGAAAATCGACTCCTTGATGGCGGACTTTTTCCCGCTCGGCACCGCGATCGTGAATGTTCCCGTCACGCTCGCCGGTCAAATCGTGCTTGCGAATAATGGCTGTGCCCCGTACGGAGGCACGGTGACGGTCACCGATTACACTTCGAATCCACCGGTAGTGCTCGGATCTGCTCCGGCGGACCAGCAGTATTGCGATTCCTACAGCATTCCGGTGACGTTTACGACGGGAGGCAAACACCTGCTGCGTGTCACGTTCAGTGGCGATAGCAACGTCAATGGGAGCTACGGCACCTACAACTTCCCGGTCGGCACAAGCACCGCTTCCTATGTCAATGTCAGCTCGGACGTCACCAGCGCCAACGTCGGCGGTTCTGTGACGTTCACAGCGCAGGTTGGCTCGGATGTCCGGCAGTATGCGGCAACCGGGTCCGTCACATTCCTGGATGGCAGCGTGACAGTGGGAACAGCAAAGCTGGACGCTACCGGCACGGCTACGCTTGTGATGAGTAGTCTCGCAGCGGGCACGCACAACATCACGGCGAATTACCCGGGAGACTCGGTGCTCCAGGCCTCTTCGGGCGGGCCGGCGACGGTCATGATTGCCGACTACGCGATTCAGGCCCAGCCTTCGACTCTGACAATGAGCCCTGGTCAAACCGGCACCGCGACGTTGACGATCCTGCCAATCGGTGGGTCGACACAGACGGTGCAAGTATCGTGCGGCACACTGCCCGTGAACATCAGCTGCTTGTTCGCGCCGGCATCCGTGACGCTCGATGGGTCAACGACTGCCTCCGTGAAGATCACCATCAGTACGAAGACCACGACGGCGGGAATCGTGACCCACGGCCACGCTCTTGGAGTGGCGACTTCGCTGGGGTTCGCGGCGCTGCTGTTGCCGTTCGGCCGCCGCCGGCGGCTAAAGACGCTGCTCGGGCTGGTGGGAATCGTCGTAATCGCGCTCTGCGGGGCTGGTTGCGGCAGTTCCGGCAGTTCCGGCAGTTCGTCCAACGCGCAAAAGGGCGTGTACGTGTTGAACGTCACCACCACCAGCCCTGGCACAGCGGCCAAAACCACACCGCTGGTTATCAACATCAACTAACATCAGTGCGGTTAAATCGAAAGGGCGCCATTCGCGTGGCGCCCTTTTTATTTTTTCCTCACGGTTTTTGATCTGCGTTTTCGAGGTTTGCGCGCGCGAATCTTGTTGGTGACTTTGTAGCCGGCGCGCTCAAACGCTCGCCACATGTACCAGCTCGCGATAGTGCGATACGGGCGCCAGCGCTCACCGAACTTCAGCAGTTCCTTCGGTTTGGGCATGTGTTTCTTGCCGTAGGCCACAGACCAGCCTTTCTTCACCCCGAGATCGTGGATGGGAAGTACATCGGGGCGGCCGAGGCGGAAAATCAGAAACATTTCCACGGTCCACGCGCCGATACCTCGCACGGAAACGAGCCGTTTCACCAGCTCGCCGTCCGATAGGTTCAACGCTTCACCATGAGTCGGAACGATGCCTTGAATCGTTTTTCTGGCGAGGTCCTTCATCGCGAGAACTTTTGCGCCAGACAATCCCGCCTTGCGCAGTTTTTGCAGCGGGATCTTTAGCATTTTTTCGGGCGTGGGGGCTTTTCCGTTTTCGCCGAGCGCTTTGATCCGACCGAAGATTGTTGCCGCGGCTTTTCCGGAAATCGATTGGTAGACAATCGCCTCCATCAAGACGTCGTAGGGCGATTGGCCTTCTTCGACGTCGATTTTGAAGGCTGCGGTGGACGAAATGAGCTCTTTAAGCTGCTCGTCGCGTTCGCTGAGGTGGCGAAGCGCTTCCGATAGATCGAACGCCAGGTTCATCGGCGGAGTATTTATGCCCATAGTCAGCGGAAGAACATAACACGAAGCCGGCAAGTTGGTAAGCGCAGGCTGCGCGAATGGATTGTACGCGGCTATGCTAAAATCTATTGTTTGTAACCACGGAAAATGAGCGCTTGTCGCGCGCGCAAACCGTTGAACTGCGTCATTCTCGACAAGCAAAGCGACGAGGAATCTCATGCAAACGGGCATTATCGGATTGCCGCAAGTCGGCAAAACCACACTGTTCCGCATCCTGACCTTGGCACAAGTGGATGCCAAAGGCGCGCAAGCGACGCATGTGGGCGTCGCGAAAGTGCCTGAGCCGCGACTGCTGGAACTGGCGAAGCTTTACGACCCGAAGAAGATTACCTACGCGAACGTGCAGTACGTGGATATGGCGGGAGTGCAGAAGGAACGCATGCGCGAAAGCCTGGCCTCACTTCGCGACGTGGATGCGATTGCGCACGTGATTCGCGTTTTTGATGATCCCAGCGTGCCGCATTCGGAAGGCTCGATTGACCCGCTGCGCGATGCGACCAACCTGGACCTTGAACTGATCCTCTCCGACCATGAGCAGATATCCAAGCGGCTGGAGCGCGTGGAGAAAGACCTGAAGAAGCAGAAGAACCCGGCACTCGAACTCGAAAAGACCGTTCTCGAAAAATGCAAAGCGCACTTGGAAGCCGAAAAGCCGTTGCGCGAACTGCCTCTAACGCCCGAAGAGCGTAAGCCCATCAGCGGGTTCCTGTTCCTTTCGCAGCGGCCCATGTTGTACGTGCTCAACCTGGGCGACGACGAAGCCGCTGATCTGGACAAGGCCATCGAAAAGCATAAGCTCTCTGCCCTTCTGGGGCGTCCCAACACCGCCGTGGTGGCGGTTTGCGGGCGGCTGGAAGCAGAACTGGCGGAGATGGAAGAAAAGGAAGCCGCGGAGTTGCTGGCGTCTTATGGGCTGAAGGAGCCGGGGCTGAATCGTCTGGTCCGCGCCACCTACGACCTGATGGGTTTCATTTCGTTCTTTACCGCGGGTGAACCGGAAGTGCGTGCCTGGACCATCCGCAAGGGGGCGACCGCCGTGAAGGCCGCCGGCGAAATTCACAGCGATATTGAAAAAGGCTTCATCCGCGCTGAGGTGGTTCGCTGCGAAGATCTGCTCGCCGCCGGGAGTATTCACGCCGCGAAAGAAAAGGCGCAAGTCCGTCTGGAAGGAAAAGAATACGTCGTGCAAGAGGGAGATGTTATTCTCTTCCGCCATAGCGGCTGATGACCCACGAACTTCCATTCCGCATCGCACTCGCTGCACTGCTCGGACTCGTGGCCGCTGGCGGCAACGTGCTCGGTGGTTACTTTGTTGTGCGGCGTGAGTGGCCGCGCAAGTATCTGGAATATTTCGTGGCGCTCGGCGCCGGATACATGCTGACGGTGGCGTTTGTGGAAGTAATTCCGGAATCGATTCGCTTGGGCGGGGAAAACGCTCTACTGTTTGTTCTGATCGGCTACTTCCTGATTCATCTTTTTGAGCACACCATCGCGCCGCATTTTCATTTCGGCGAAGAGACGCACACGGATGAGATACACGGATTCCATGCGCGCAACACAGTTCTGCTGGGCCTGGCGATCCACACGTTCTTCGATGGCGTCGCCATCGCGGCGGGGTTTCTTGTTTCCACCTGGCTCGGCGCGGTGATCTTTCTCGCGGTATTCCTCCACAAGTTGCCCGAGGGGTTCACGGTGGCCTCAGTGGTGCTGGCCAGCGGAAAGGGCAAGAACAGCGCGGTTCGGGCGGCGGCTCTCTTGGGAGCGGCTACCCTCGCGGGCGTGTTACTGACGAGTGAGCTTCAAGGGCAACTGAAATACGCCCTGCCTCTCGCCGGTGGCGTAACCGTTTATGTGGCCGCGACGGACTTGCTGCCCGAAGTAAATCGCGAACCGAACTGGCGCATGGCGGTACTGGTATTCGGAGGCGTTGCCATCCTATTGATTTTGCATTACTTATTTCGCGCTTAGCCCCCGCCGTATCTCCCCCGCCGCTCGCTCGGCAACTGCAACTTTTTGAGAACAAACGTGTTTGGTACAGTGTGGGTGCTATGGCCAGAACCGACGTCCAACTCATGCTGGACGTGAAAGCTGGTGACGAAGCTTCCTTTGAGCTTCTGTTGCACCGCTATCGCACCCCGCTCGTAAATTTCCTGTACCGGATGGTGCGCAACCGGGAGCAGGCGGAAGATCTCGCCCAGGAGGTTTTCCTGCGCGTATACCGCGCGCGGGCAGAGTACGTGCCGAGCGCCAAGTTCACCACCTGGCTCTTCCGCATTGCCACCAATCTCGCCCTGAATTCCGTGCGCGACCACCGCTACGAGAAGTTGAACGTTTCCATCGACGCGCCGCTTAGCACCGACGCGGAAGACGGCGACGAGAGGACGCTGGATGTTCCGGAGAAGCACCCGAACATCGAGCAGCACCTCGTTGAAGATGCGCGACGGAAAATGATCCGCCACGCGATCGACAAGCTGCCGGAAAAGCAGCGCGCCGCGGTCCTGCTCCACAAGTATCAGGAGCTGGATTATGCGGAGATTGCCAAGATTCTCGCCTGCTCGGAAAGCGCGCTAAAATCGCTGCTGTTCCGGGCTTATGAAACGCTGCGAGTGGAACTAGCCCCGCTTGTGGCGCAGCAGTTGCGGAACCAAGGGTAGGGAAAGAGGAAGTTATGAGTTGTGAAAAAATCGCGAGCCGCATGCTCGGTTACATCGACGGACGGCTCAAGGAAAGCGAACGGGCCGAAGTAGAGAAGCATGTCACTTCGTGCTCTCCCTGCGCGCTGCGCGTGGAAGAGTTCCGCGCGGTGTCCGGACTGCTCGATGAGCTTCCGGTCATTGAGCCTTCGCCCGAATTCGATACACGTGTGCGCGCCCTGGTGGCCGCCGAGCCCGTGAAGAGAGACTGGTGGGCGTGGCTGCGGGTTCCGCCGCGAATCGCGCTGGTGGCCTCGGCGCTGCTGATTGCGGCGTTGTGGTTGGGCTTCTATCCGCGGCCCCAGCAACCCTTGCCGTGGGGTGGCAATCCCCAGGTGGCGGACGAACAGATGATGCAGGATTTGCCGGTGCTGGAAGATCACGACGTGCTGGCGAATTTCGAACCCCTGAAGGAATTGCCTGCCCCGGTGCAGAACGTCAGCGATGACGATTCGGATAATTCGCAGCAGGAGATGTAAGAAGACGAAGTGAGCAGGAAAGGGAAGAAGCAGGGAAAAGAGTGAAGACGCGGATCCAATTCGGGATGGTGGTGCTTGCACTGGCGGGTTCGCTGGCGCTTGCCTGTGGGATGTTGGCGCAAAAGCCCCACAACAATCCTCCACCGCCGGCGCCGCATCCCGCGCCCGCGCATCCGCAGAACCAGAACGCGAATCGTCCGCCGAATGCCGGCAATGCGAACAACGCGACGCATCCGAATGTGAATCCAAACACGAATCGGCCGCCTCAGAACTACACGCCGCCACCTCAGTCGAACTTCAATCCGCAGAACCAGAACCGCCCACACAACGGAAATGGCGGAAATCTGAATCAGCGGCAGCAGTTGGGAGTGGGCGCGGCGCGTCCTTGGGTGGATACCATGCGCGACCTGACGCCACAGCAACGCGATCGCGTGCTGCAGAGCAGCCGGGCGTTCCAGAATCTTTCTCCCGATAAGCAGACCAAGATCCGCCAGCAGTTCAATCAATGGGACAAGTTATCGCCCCAGCAGCAGGCTTCCATCCGGCAAAATGAAAACACCTGGCGAAACCTCACACCTGAGCAGCGCGATCACATCAAGAGCGATGTTCTGCCGAAGTGGCGTCAGATGCCATGGGACCGCCAGCAGGTCATCAAGCAGAAGCTCGGCGTGCTGCAGAACATGCCAGAATCCGCGCGAAACCAGCGGTTGAACGATCCGAACTTCACCCGCGGTATGTCGGATGAGGACAAGGCAATGCTGAAAGACCTCAGCCACACCCACGTCGGCGGTCCGCCGGAAGCGCCCACCGAATAAGACTGTCGTTCGCCTACTTCTACTCCAACCGCAGCATGGAAGCAGGATCGATGTGAATGGCTCGCAGCACCGGCGGCAGGGCCGCGAGAATTGTGGCCAGAAGTATGGTCAGGATCGGAGTGGCCAAAGTGCTGGTTTCCGTGGCCGTGACGCCATAAAAGAGCGACTCGATCGGTTTTGCGGCGACGAAGCCGAGCACGATTCCAATCACCACTCCGGCAAGAACCATCACCATGACTTCTCCGCACACCTTGCGCACGATGTCGGAAGCTTGCGCACCAACAGCTAGGCGAATGCCGATGTCGCGGCGCTGCTGCAGCACGGAATAATGCAGCACGCCGAAGAGGCCAACGCCCGCGAGCAACACCGCCACCGCGGCGAAAAACAATCCGAGCGTGGCGAGCAGCCGTTCGCGAATCGTCTGCGCGTCGTTGATTTCCTGTTGCGTGCGAATGCGCGACACCCGGAACGCCGGATTTGCTTGTGGAATGACCTTGCGCAACGTCTGCGCAAGAGCTAGAGGATTTGCGCTGACCGTTCGCACGATGAAGGTGCCGCGTCCGTTTTGAGGTCTACCGAAAGGGACGCAGACGGTGGGAAGAACACATTCCCGTAGATCGCGGTAACAGGCGTCACGCAACAGGCCCACCACGTGGAACGTCGCATTGGCGATTCGTGTCCACAAAGACATGTCAACTCCCCGGTGTTACTCCACGCGAAGCATGGAAGCGGGATCGATCCGCACCGCCCGAATCACCGCAGGAAGCGCGGCCAGCAGAGCGACGCCAAATAGAACTAAGGTCGGCACCAGCAGCACCGGCGGGTCCGTTGCCTTTACCTGGTAGAAGAGAGATTCCATGAATCGAGCCGACGCGATGCCCATAGCAAGGCCCGCCACCGATCCGGCGAGAAGCACGGCGAAGACATCCGCGGTCACGATGCGCGCAATGCTTGCCGCGCCCGCGCCGACCGCGATACGAATGCCGATCTCGCGCCGCCGCTGCATGACGTAATAGTGCAAAACGCCGTACAGGCCGACTCCCGCTAGCAGCAAGGCAACGACGGAGAAGAATACGGCGAGCGTGGCGAGCAATCGTTCGCGCACCGTGTGTGACAGATTAATCTCTATCTGCGTACGAATGCGGCTGACGCGGAACACTGGCCGCGCGCGGAGGATTTCGTCACGCAGAAATTGGCTGAGGACTGTAGGATTCGCATTCGTTGTGCGCACCAGCAACTCAGCGCCGCCCATGTCTTGCACTTCACCCTTCTCGCCTATGATTCGGAATGGCAAGTAGACCTGCGGCACGAAAGGTTGGCGCAAGTCGCTGTAGCGAACATTGCCAACCATGCCCACGGCTTGAACGCGCATGTGAAAATTTCCACTGAAAACGATATCGAAGCTCCGCCCGACAGGGCTTTTTCCGTCGAAATACGCTTCGGCAAAGGCTTGATTCACGAGAGCGCTGCCTGGCTGCGAGTCCTGAGGAAGAAAGTCCCTGCCGTCGAGCAGCGGAATCTGTAACGCATCGATCCATCCCGGAGAAACGCGCCGCATGTACGTGGTTATGCCGTTCGGAGGACGGCCGTCGACGGAAATGAAGTTGCTCCAATTTCCGCCGGCAAGAAGTGGCGCGTCGCTCATGCCAACGGCTTCGACACCTTGCATGTGGCGTAGATAATCAAGCAACTGGTTCCAATAGGCGATTGGCTGTGCCTGTTTCGCTACCGTGTTCACGGCCAGCACGCGCTCTGCGGAGAATCCTGTGGATTCATGCGAAAGCCGTTCGAACGTTGTAACAAACAGACCCGCGACAAATAGCACAAGAAAGCAAAACGCTACCTGGGCGCCGATCAGGCTGTGCATCAACCGCCGGCGCGCATGAGGATCTTCTCCACCCTTGAGCGCGCTCACGGGATTGACTGTGGAAGCGCGCAAGGCGGGAAGCAGCCCGAACAACAACGTCACCCCGAGCGCCATAACCAAGCCGAATCCCAGTACTCGCCAATCCGCCGGCAGCAACAAACGCGCAGGATTGTCGGGCGGATTAATCATGCCGACGACAAACGGAGCGGCCCACCAGGCAAACAACGCGCCCAGACCGGCTGCCAGAAAACCCAGGCATGCGCTTTGCACCAGAACTAACTGCACAAGGCGCCATCTGCCGCCGCCAATCGAAACGCGCAGCGCCATTTCCCGGGCTCGTGCAGACGCTTGCGCGGTCATCAGATTCGCTACGTTTGCACAGGCAATCAGGAGAACCAGCACGACCAGCACGGCAAGGATCGTCAGTGGCCGACGCGCGTCTGTGCGAAGGTCCGAAGCGCCGGAAGCGGCGAGCTCGAGTAACACCTGCTGATTCATAAATGCGTCAAGCACGTCCTTCGGCATACCATTCGTCGCACCGTTCATTCGCTGCGCGTCAAAAACGCGCGCGATGACTTCCAGTTTGGCGCGAAGTGGCTCCACAGCGGCGCCAGGTTTGAGAATCACAAGTGTGCGATGCCAGGACCAATCGTTTGCCGTCACTCCTGGGTGCATCATGACCGGAACAAAGATATCGACCATCTTGCCCGGTTCTGTGCCCGTGAACTTTCCATCGACCACGCCAACGATCTCGTAAACGCGATTTCCCATGCGAAACGTTCGCCCCACGATTGCGGGATCCTCGCCAAACCGGTGTTCCCAGTAGCCCTGAGAAAGCGCCGCATAGGGGTGCGCGCCGGGCTGGACATTGTCATTCGCGGAGAACAATCGCCCCAGTTTCGGGCGGAGACCAAAGGTCGGGAACATCCAGCCGCAGACATACTGAATTTGCGCCCGCTCCATCTCTTGATCGGATCTGTAGGTCAAATCCATCGGTTCGGCATCCGAGACCGCGATCAACTCGGCCTGATCTTTTGCGGCAGCGCGCATCTCCTGGAACATCGGATAGGACCAAGAGTCGCCCGTATAGGATTCGTTCTTCAATACGGCGTGACGGAAGACCTCGTAGAGACGATCTGCATTGGCTACCGGCAAAGGCCTCAGTAGCACGGCGTCGATGAGCCGGAAGGCTGCCATGCAGGAACCAACTGCCAAAGCGAGCGAGAACACCGCGGCGACCGAGGTAATTTTGTTCTTGCGCAGTTGCCGAAGGCCGAAGATCGCGTCGGAGCGGAGCGCGTCGAGCCAGACCCCGACTCGAATATCGCGGCTGGCTTCACGATGACGCAGCGGCGAGCCGAAAGCGCGGCGAGCGTCCACAGCGTCGCGGCCGTTGGCAATCGCTTCGGCGACATGCGACTCCAATTCTTCGTCAATCTCGCGATTGAGTCCGTTCCCGCGAAACAGATTCGTGATGCGGCGCCAGGTCGACATATCAGGCCTCCCTCAGTACGCGATTCACGGCGGCTGCCACCGCCTTCCAGCGCGATTCTTCCATGCCCAGTTGCTTGCGGCCCACGGCCGTGAGTTCGTACACGCGGGCCCGCCGGCCACTGTCGTTGGTGACCCATTCGGCGCGAATCCAGCCGGCTTCTTCCATGCGGTGAAGAGCAGGGTAGAGAGAACCCTCCTCGACGCGGAGCACTTCGGCGGAAATATCCTGGATGGCGGACATGATGGCGTAGCCATGCAGGGGCGAGCGGCGGGAGAGGATTTTGAGGACCAGCAGATCGAGCGAGCCCTGCAAAGCGTCGGATTTCGGCGGCATACCTAGACCTCCAAGTATATAGACGTCTAAGTATGCCGAAATGTTCCGTAGGGAAATCAAATTTCCTCTTGCCGGGCGAAAGCACGCCGAGGGGAGGGGAAGTGACGGTTCGGCCGCGGAATCATCTAAAATATTGGTGTGAGTTCATTTTTCGACCTGACCACGCGCTTTCGCGCGCTGAAACATAGGAATTTCAAGCTATTTGTCATCGGACAGCTGATTTCACTGATCGGCACCTGGATGCAGAACGCCGCGCAGCAGTGGCTGGTCTATGAAAAGACCAGCTCGGCGGCGCTGCTGGGGGTGTTTGGGTTCGCAAGCCAGGTGCCGATGCTGTTGCTGGCGTGGATGGGCGGATACGTGGGCGACCGCTACAGCCGGCACCGCGGCGTGATTACGACGCAATCGCTCTCCATGGTGCTGGCCTTCGTGCTGGCGGGATTAACGCTGGGGCGCATCATTCAGACCTGGCACCTGATTTTCATCGCCTTCCTGGTGGGGATCATTAACGCGTTCGACGTGCCAATCCGGCAGGCCTTTTTCGTGCACATGGTGGAAAAAGGCGATCTGCCGAATGCCATCGCGCTGAATTCTTCAATTTTCAATGGCGCCAGGATCATCGGGCCGCCGCTGGCGGGATTCGCGATCGCGTACATTGGCGCGGGCTGGTGCTTCTTCCTGAACGGAGTGAGCTTCATCGCGGTGATCGTGGCACTGCTGATGATGCGGATTCCCCGAATGGAGACGAAACCGGCGGATGAATCGCCCATCCGCGCCTTCAGTGAAGGATTTCGATTTGCCATAAGGGACGTGCCGATTCGTTCCGCGCTGTTTCTACTTAGCACGCTAAGTTTGTTCGGGTTGCAGTATTCGGTGTTCCTGCCGATTTACGCGCGCGACATTTTGCATGGGGACGCCAAGACGTTTGGACTATTGATGAGCGCGGCGGGCTTGGGAGCATTTTTGGGTGCGCTGCAGTTCGCGGCGCGCACGCAGTACAAGGGGCTGGCGCGTTGGATTGGAGCGACGTGCACGGTGTGTGCGATCGGGCTGCTGGTGATCTCGCAGGCCACTTCCTTCTGGCTGTGCGCGTTGGTGCTATTCGCGGTGGGATTCGCGGCAACTTCGCAGATGGCGGCGACAAACACGATCATTCAGCAGCGCGTGCCGGATGAAATGCGGAGCCGGTTGATGGCTGTTTACGCCACGTTGTTCATGGGAGTGCAGCCAATTGGGGCGCTGTTTGCGGGATATGCGGCGAAGCATATAGGGGCGCCACACGCGTTGCTGCTGCTAGGAATGCTGGTGTTGATCGCATGCGCAATCTTCCTGTTCCGGGTGATTCTGAGGGTAAAGCCGCCGCAGTCCACAGTGGCGGATACTGTGCAGTCGGCGTAATTGAAAAATGTCGGCGCGCCGACATTTAAAGTATTACTTTAAGTCGGCCCACCGGTCACGCCAGGGGGTGATTAGATACGTATTCGAATAGAAAGTGCGGAATTCTGTTGAAGTCTTCAGCATTAAAACTCGACGGCGCCCTGATTTTTCAATAACTCCAGATAACCAAGTAGATCCTCTGTGACGCGTTGCGGTTCCGCCTTCCGATAGAGCGCCTGCAGTTTTTGCGCGATCTGCTGGACGGTATGGTTGCCGTCGCAGAGTTGCACGATTTCGAGGCTGGGGCCGCTGATGCGCATGGCGGTATTCGCCAGCAGCAGCTGCCGCGGTTGCTGATTCTTGTCGTTCAGGTGAACGCCGGGTACCAGACGCGGTGTAGCGGTCAGTTCAGGTTTCATCGGGATGCCTCAGTGAAGCGGACGAGCAATTTCTATAGCTGGATTTCCATCCCATCGTAGGCGATTTCGAAGCCGCCTTCCACAACAGCGCGGTAGTCGGCGCTGTTTTCATCGAGCAACGGGCTCTCGTGGTGGAGGCGAAGGAGAATTCTGCGCGTTTTGGTATCGCGCGGGAATTGTTCGAGAAGCTCGCGCCAGTAATGAGCATCGAACAAGGCAACATCACACGATTCTGCGATCTTCAGCCATTCCGAATTGCCGCCGCAGATTTTTGGTGCGACCAGGATCTTCTTGTCGGCCTGCTCGAGGAGGAACGCCGTATGCGCTTCTTCCGCCGGGCAATTGCGCCGGATTTCCTCGCTCACGTATTCGGGATAAGCGCCGCCGAGCGGCAGGCTACTGTAGAAAAACGTCGGCGCATCACCGGGATTGTCCGAGAGGTGACAACCAATCCGGCGCCGCAGGGATAGCGGTTGCCATTGAACCGAGGTTTTCGAACCGTCGAGCGATTTGAAGACGCTGCCCTCTGATTTCAGAATCCGCTGCACAGCCTGCGTGGCGAAGATAAATGTGTTGTGAACGTCGCAAAGCTGCAGCAAGCCCTCGATGTCCTCCAGGTCCGAAGAGGGAAGGAAGAGACCCGCGAGTGGGGCAACGGCATCGGGTTGCGGAGCGAGTTGGCGCGTCGCCAGAATCTGGGCGCGAAGGTCGGGAGAAGCACCGATCAGAAACCAGACGCTATCGATTGGCGAAAATGCAAGTTGGGTTTGCGTGCGAGGTTTTCCGCGTAGCGAGCCGGCGCGCAGGCGGTCGCAATTGTGACAAACGCAATTCCACTGGGGGAATCCGCCGAGGGCCGCTGAGCCTAAAATTCTGATGTGCATGCGAGGTGCTTTCTGGCTGGACGGGTAGCGTAAATCAGGAGGGAGGGGAGTGGCAAGGCGCGGAAGAGGGAGCGGGAAGGGTTTTGTTGGAAATATCGGCGAGCTCGGGAAACGGTGCCACTAGTAATTGTGGGCCGTCTCAAAGCTGAGACGCCACCCGCTGTATGGATAGAATCAGGATTTGCGCTGGCGAAAATTTCACAAGTTATCCACATTTTTTTCGGAATTCTCTTGACATGCGCCAAAAACCGCCTATGCTGGGGAAAATTGTGGGGCAAAGTGGTTTTTTGTAGAGGTAAGTAGAGGGCCAATGGTTAATTCCTAGGGGGCAGCGACCGAAGTGGTCATACCAGTCCTCCAACGAAATGGGATTCATGAAGCTAAGGGGAAATTCACCGGCGAAGGTCGACGAGAAGGGCCGTCTGAAGATCCCTGCGTACTTTTTAGACGCTTTAAAGGAATTCGGCAACCAGTTTTATATCACCAGCCCGACGGGGGAGTCCGCGAGGGTCTACCCGATGAAGGTTTGGAGCGAGATCGAAGACAAGCTGGCAGGCACGCCGAATTCGGCGGAAAAGCGGAAGTTCCTAATGCGGACGAGCTATTACGGGCAAGTGGCTGAGATGGATGCGCAGGGCCGGGTTCTCCTGCCGGCGGTTTTGCGGGAAGCGGCGGGATTGACGGGTGACGTGGCGGTTCTAGGGAATTTGAATTACCTGGTGGTGATGAACGACGCGCGGGTGGCGGACGAGATTAAGAACGATCCGTTCACGGAAGAGCAAGAGGACGCGCTGGGGCTTTAACCGGGTTTGGGGTCACGGAAGTTGGCGGGCGGGGCAGTACAGCGAGCAGGCAGGGCAATTGGGCGCACCACACAAGCCGGTGCTGTTGGAAGAGGTGCTGGAATGGCTGCGAATAAGGCCGGACGGGGTGTACGTCGACGCAACCGTGGGAGCTGCGGGGCATTCGGCAGCCATCGCCGCGCGATTGTCATCGGGCCGGCTGATCAGCCTGGACCGGGACGCACAGGCGCTGCAGATCGCGCAGGAGCGATTGAAAGAGTTTGCGGGTCGGGTGACCCTGGTGCGCAAGCCGTTTTCGAAGATTGCGGAGGCCGTGCACGAGTTGGGGATAGCGAAGGTGGACGGGGTCTTGGCCGATCTGGGAGTTTCAAGCATGCAGCTTGACCGAGCGGAAAGAGGATTCTCTTTCCGGGAGGCGGGCCCGTTGGACATGCGCATGAGTGGCGGAGAAGCGGAAGAAGACACGCTGACCGCAGACGAGATTGTGAATCGCTGGCCGGAGAAGGAAATCGCCGACCTGCTCTACGGAGAAGCCGAAGAGCACGATTCCAGAAGGATCGCCAGGGCGATCGTGAGAGCGCGGCCCATCAGGGACACAGCGCACCTGGCAACGGTTGTGGCAGGCGCCCGGAAGCCGTGGGGAAGGCAGAAACTGCATCCCGCAACAAAAACGTTTCTGGCGCTGCGGATAGCGGTGAATCGAGAGATGGAGGAACTCGGGCAGTTTCTTTACCGGACCCCTGCCACAATAAATTCAGGCGGACGGTGGGTAGTGCTGACGTATCACTCACGGGAAGACCGCCCGGTGAAGCGCGCGTTCCAGGGAGGCGAGAAGGCGGGAACGTTGAAGGTGCTCACCAAACACGTGATTGTGCCCAGCGAGGAAGAGCAGGCAGCGAACCCGAGATCGCGAAGCGCGAAGCTCCGGTGCGCGGAGAAGGTGTGAGATGGCGACAGCGTACAGGTGGAGCGAAGAATTTCCGCAAGGGCCGAAAGTTCGAACCGACGTGGCAGAAACGGCGACGCGACGAACGGTGCGGCGTTTTCAGCAGCGGATGAACGGCGATGCACCGAGCGAGCCGACGGTGGAATTTCCGGTGGGGCGGGGGCGAGTGATTGGCCGGCCGGTGGCGAGCGCGCGCGCGAAGAAGCCGTTGATGACCGAGGTTTATACGATAAAGAAGATCGACAATTCGCGGCTGGTACGGCACGTGGAACCGGTGAAATTGCGGAATTTGTACCGGACGGTGGCGCTTGGCGGGCTGATCGCGCTCTGCCTGATGGCCTACGCGTATCAACACTTCCGTTGCATCGATCTGAGCTTCCAGCTCGAAGACATCAAGGCCAAGCAGGTACAGGCACAGCAGGCCAATGGCGAATTGAAGCTGGAGATCGCGACGCTGCGTGATCCACGGCGGATCGACGTGATTGCACAGCGTGAGCTGGGATTGAAGAGACCGGATGCCGCGCAGGTGCGGGAATATGCGAACCCGGACGGCTCCGAAATGGCCGCACTGCAGGCCGTGCGGATAAACCGCGTGCCCTAGCTTGAAGATTCCTGGCGCGAAACAGCAGCAATAACGGAATGGCACTCAGGTAGAGGGATTTTAGGAGTAGACCGCAAGCCGGGAACCATGGAGCAAGAAAAAGTCCACGTCCGTCTGCTGATCCTGACAGGCGTGGCACTTTTTTGGATGACGGCGGTATTCGGGCGGGTCGCCTACCTGCAGTTATTCCGACACAGCGACTACTACGCAAAAGCCGTTCGCCAGCAGCGGCGCACGATCGAAATCACACCAAAACGCGGAGCGATTTACGACCGCAATATGCAGGCGCTGGCCATGAGTGTGCCGGTACAGTCGGCGTTTGCCGTGCCGAGTGAAGTGAAGGACGTCGGGATGGCGTCGCGGCTGCTGTCGCGAGAACTGGGCACGCCGCCGGAAGAGGTGCGGGCAAAACTGGAATCCGGAGCGTCGTTTGTCTGGTTGAAGAGGAAACTGCCGCCGGCAAGCTCGGATGCAATTCAGTCGCTGAATCTGAAGGGCATTTACCTGCTGGAAGAGAACCAACGTTTCTACCCGAAACGAGATATGGCGTCGCACGTACTCGGTTTCGTGGACGTCGACGAGCACGGGCTCGGAGGAATCGAGCACGAATACGACAACCTGATCCGCGGGCAGGGCGAAAAGATCGTGGTGATGACGGACGCCCGGCAGAAGCAGTTTGACGGTGGGGAAGCTCAGCACGACCGTGGGGTCAACGTCGTGCTGACGATCGACGAAAAGATCCAGTACGTGGCGGAGCGGGAGCTGGCGGCGGTAGTTGCGAAGTTTCACGCTCCGGCAGGATCGGTGATCGTGCAGGACCCGAATAGCGGCGCGATCCTGGCGCTCGCGAACTGGCCGAAGTACAACCCGAATGCGCCGCAGGAAGTGACTACAGATAAGAGGACGGACCGGGCCATCAGCGAGATTTACGAGCCTGGGTCGACATTCAAGCTGGTGACGCTGGCGGCGGCGTTCGATCAGAACCTGATCCGCTCGGAGGAAGTGTTCAACTGCGAAAACGGAGCCGTGACCGTGGCGGGGCATCTGATTCACGACCACAAGAAGTACGGAATGCTGACCGTGGCGGACATTCTGGCGAACTCGAGCGACGTGGGCGCGATCAAGATTGCGCTAAGGCTGGGATCGCCGAAATTCTACGAATATATCCGCGCGTTTGGATTTGGATCGCCTACGGGAGTGGATTTGCCAGCGGAAAGCCGGGGCCTCCTGCGGAGACTGGATCACTGGGGATCGTATTCAATTGCGTCGGTTTCCATGGGGCAAGAAGTGGGGGTGACGCCACTGCAGATGGTCACGGCGGTGTCGGCGGTGGCCAACGGCGGATTACTGTATCGACCGCATATTGTGCACGAGATGCGGCGCGGCGATCAGATTCTGCCTTTGGAAGCGCAATCAGCGGTCGCCGAGCCGAAACGTGCGGTGCGCCCCGAGACCGCGGCAATCATGCGGCGGTTGATGGAAGGCGTAATCCTGCACGGCACCGGCAAAAACGCGCGGCTGGATGGCTGGACGGCGGGAGGGAAAACCGGAACCGCGCAGAAGATCGATCCCGAGACCGGACGGTATTCGCCCACCAACGTAATTGCTTCGTTTACGGGATTCGCCCCGATCAACAATCCGGCTGTAACGATCCTGGTATCGATTGACTCACCCGCAGGCTATCCGCACGACGGGGCGACAGTAGCGGCGCCGGTTTTCAAGAGGATCGCTGAACAGATCCTGCCGCACCTGGATGTACCGAGAGACGTGCCGCTGAGCCCACAGTTGATTCAAGCATCGTATCGCCCGAAGAAGAACGAAACGCAGGACGATTCGCTGGACGATCTGACGCCGGTGGATTTTTCGGCTCCGCCGGACACGACCGAGGAAAACGCCAGCGCGCCAGCGGCGAAGACAACGCCAGTGAAGATGCCGGAAGTGATGATGGCGGTGAATGAAGGTGGGGATATTCAGGTTCCGGATTTCAAGGGCAAGACCATGCGGGAAGTAACCGCAAGCTGCATGAGGCTAGGGCTGGATCCCATACTCGTTGGCACGCGCCTTGCAATTCAGCAGATGCCGGCCGCAGGCACGAAAGTGCGGCGAGGCACGAAAGTGACCGTGGAGTTTGGGGACATGCCGGTGCGATCCGGCAAGTCCAAATAGGAAAAGGTCTTAGAGAGCGCATGCTAAGAGAGACCGGGATTACGGCGGAGATTGAAGGAGAGAACGGAGAGGACGGGCGGAAACAGACTGTGGCCCAGCAGGGACAGTACGGGGACGTGAAGTTCGCGACGTTATTAAAGGGTGTCGAGGTGCGTGCGGGCCAGCCCAAGGCGGATCTGCGGATTCAGCAGGTGACGAACGATTCTCGGAAAGTGAAGCCCGGTGCGCTGTTTGTAGCCATTCATGGCGAGGCGACGGATGGGAATGTGTTCGCGAAGAACGCCGCGGAACGCGGGGCGGTGGCAGTGGTGAGCGGGACCACAGCACCTGCGGATTGGAAGACCGAGATTCCTTGGATCGAGGTGAGCGAACCGCGGAAGGCGCTGGCGATTGCGGCGGCGAATTTTTATGGACGGCCAGCGGATGCGCTGCGCCTCGTGGGTGTGACGGGGACGAACGGGAAAACGACGACGACTTCATTGATCGATTCCATCATGAAAGCGTCGGGCGCGAAGACGGGACTCTTTGGGACGATTGCGTATCACACGCCGAACGGTGAGAAGCCTGCACCGAATACAACACCGGAATCCGTGGACCTACAAAGCTTCTTTGCCGAGATTCGCGACTTGGGGGGAATCTACGCCACGATGGAGGCAAGCTCCCACGCGCTGGCGATGGACCGCTTGTGGGGCTGTCATTTTGCGGTGGTGGTGTTCACGAATCTGACGCGCGACCATATCGACTATCACAAAACCTTCGAAAACTACTTCGCGGCAAAGCGGCGGCTCTTGGAAGGGACCGGCGCGGGCGCCCCGGACGTGGCGGTGGTGAATACGGACGACGAATGGGGAAAGAAGCTGACTGGGCTGGCAAAGAGAACCCTGACGTACGGCCTGCAGAATGGCGCGGATTTGAAAGCGAAGAAATTCCAGCTGAGTTTCAACGGCTTGAACTTTGCGGCACAGACGCCGAGTGGGACGATTCAGGTGGAGTCGCCACTGGTTGGGCGAATCAATGTGTACAACATCCTGGCGGCGATTGGTGCGGGGATTGGACTGGGCTTTTCGAATGAAGTGATCGAAGCGGGAATCCGAAATCTGAAGGCAGTGGCGGGCCGATTCCAGAGAATCGATCAGGGGCAGCCGTTCCTGGTGGTGGTGGACTACGCGCACACCGACGACGCGCTGGAGAATTTGATCAAAACGGCCCGCGAGCTCATCACCAAGGGAAGAATCATTACGGTGTTTGGCTGCGGTGGATCGCGCGACAGGACCAAGCGGCCGATCATGGGCGAAACGTCGGGGCGGTTGAGCGACCTGTCGATTCTGACGAGCGACAATCCACGACAGGAAGACCCGCTGAAGATCATCAGCGACATCGTGGTTGGCATGCAGAGGTCCTCGGGGAAATACATGATTGAAGCGGATCGCGCCAAAGCGATCAAGCTGGCGATTGAGGAGGCACGCGCGGGGGACATTGTGTTGCTGGCAGGAAAGGGCCACGAGAATTACCAGATCTTTGCGGACCACACGATTCATTTCGATGACCAGGAGGTGGCGCGGGAAGCGCTGGTCGATCGTGGGTACGCGGAAACGCCGAAGGTTGGCGGAGGGTTTGGCACGTAGTGCGCTTGTTTGTTGCGGTGAAAAACTGACGAGGGCCTGCGAGCCAGAATAGCAAGTGGCGAAAAGGAGGAACCCTCTGAAAACGCGCAGAGAAGTGCGGTTTGGATTGGGCGGGACCCTTGGAAAAGCCAACCTATTGAGGCAACTATGCGGTGGACGGTTACACAAGTGGCTGGCGCAGTGGCGGGCAAGCGCGGGAGCGGCCTCGACGCCCTGGCCCGGGTGGCCGGTGTGTCGATTGATTCTCGCACGCTACGTGGCGGAGAACTGTTCATCGCCATACACGGTCCGAGTCACGATGGACACGACTACGTGGCTGAGGTATTCGAGAAGGGAGCAGTGGCGGCTGTGGTGGCGGAACCACTTGTCTCGCGGTATCCCGGATGGCTCCAGGACCGCTGTATCACGGTGGCCGACACGCTCAGCGCGTTGCATAACCTGGCGCGGGCGGTGCGGAAAGAGTGGGGTAAGAAGATTTGCGGGATCACCGGGTCGGTGGGAAAGACCACCACGAAGGAGATCCTGGCGGCATTGCTTGGTACCAACCTCCGGGTCCTGAAGAGCGAAGGAAATTTCAACAACGAATACGGATTGCCGCTGACGATTTTCCGGCTGGAGCCTGAACACGACGTGGCGGTGCTGGAGATGGGCATGTCGTTTCCGGGCGAACTGAAGCGGCTGGCGGCTATCGCGCTACCGGACGTGGCGATCGAGACGCGTGTGACGGCGGCACATCTGCTGAACTTTTCGTCGGTGGACGAGATCGCGCTGGCGAAGCGGGAATTAATCGAAGGGCTGTGGGGGTCGTCGTCGCTGGCGGTGCTGAACGCAGACGATACGAGGGTGGCGGCGATGGCGAGCGTGGCGCCGGGACGCGTAGTGTTCTACGGCGTGGAGAAGCCGGCGGAGTTCAAGGCGGAAGAGATCGAGGACCGTGGGGCACTGGGTTCGTCGTTCACCCTGGTATACCAGGGGAAGCGGACGCGATTGGAACTGGCGTTGCCGGGGCGGCATGCCGTCTCGAACGCGCTGGCAGCGCTAGCGGCGGCGAGCGAATGGAAGATTGGCGTGGCGGAAGCGGCGATGGTGTTCCGCGAACTGCGGACGCCGGCGATGCGAGGCGAGCTGATCCGGTTTACGAACGGATTTGCGTTGATCAACGATTCGTACAATTCGAGTCCCGCGGCACTGCAGGCGATGACGAATTTACTGGCAGCGACGCCGGGATTTGAGCGCAGGATTCTGGCGGCCGGTGAGATGCGGGAACTGGGGCCGGGTGCGCCGAGGCTGCACCGTGAAGGCGGGGAGTTCGCCGGGAAGACCAGGAAGATTGATTTTGTGATCGGCGTGCAGGGAGACGCGGCGGAAATTGTTGAGGGCGCTGTGGCGGCGGGAGTGCCCCGCGAGCGCACGCGGTTTTTTGCGACGCCCGCGGACGCAGCCGCGTTTCTGATGGAGCTGGTGAAGCCGGGAGACTTATTGCTGGTGAAAGGTTCGCGGAGCGTAAAGATGGAGCGAGTGGTAGAAGCGATGCTGGGGCGATTCGCGCCGGTGGACGCGCCGTCGGACGCGGGAGTGGGACACTGAGATGCTGTACTACCTGCTCTATCACGTTCTGCAGAAATATTTCAGCCCGCTGAACGTGTTCCGCTACATCACGGTCCGAACGGTGTACGCGAGCCTGACGGCGATGTTCCTGGCGCTGGTGTTTGGCCCGTGGCTCATCCGAAAACTGCGGGAATTGCAGATCGGACAGTACATTCGTGAGGAGGGTCCGCAAGAGCACAAGAAGAAGGCGGGGACACCGACAATGGGTGGAGTGCTGATCGTTCTCTCGACCGCCGTGCCGGTGCTGATGTGGGCGGATCTGTCGAATGTGTTTGTACTCCTGGCGTTGTTCGCCATGCTGGCGTTTGCGTCGATTGGATTCGTGGACGATTATGCGAAGGTTGCGAAGCGGCGGAATTTGGGGCTGACGGGGGCGAAGAAGATCACGCTGCAGATCGCGGTGAGCACGTTCGTGGGAATCGTGTTGCTGGTGTTGTCGGCATCGAGCGCGTATTCGACGCAACTGATTGTGCCGTTCTTCAAGCGGTTCCATCCGGACCTGGTGATTCACAGCCTGCAACACACGCCTTACTTCTGGCCGCTGGCCTTTGTGCCGTTCCTGTTGTTTGTACCGGTCCTGGTGATCACGGGGAGTTCGAACGCCGTGAATCTCACGGACGGACTGGATGGGTTGGCCATTGGCTGCACGGTGATTGCGGCAGGGGCGCTGACGGTGTTGACGTATGTGAGCAGCAACTACCGCTGGGCGAATTATCTGGAGATTCAGTACATCCCGAGAGTGGGAGAGCTGACGGTGTTCTGCGGAGCGCTGGTGGGCGCGTCGCTGGGATTTCTTTGGTACAACGCGCATCCGGCGGAAGTGTTCATGGGCGACGTGGGCTCGCTGGCGCTCGGCGGGACGCTGGGGACGGTGGCGGTGATCATCAAGCAGGAAGTGCTGCTGATCTTTGTGGGCGGAATCTTCGTAGTGGAAGCGCTCTCGGTGATGCTGCAGGTGGCGTCGTTCCAGTTACGCGGAAAACGGATTTTCCGGATGGCCCCGATTCATCACCATTTTGAATTGCTGGGATGGAGCGAGAGCAAGGTGATTGTGCGTTTCTGGATTGCGGCGCTGGTATTTGCGCTGTTCGCGCTGACAACGTTGAAACTGCGGTAGACGAAGATGCCGGGATCGATTGAGTTGCGGAAAATGCGCGTGCTGGTGGTGGGGCTGGCGCGGACGGGAGTGGCGACGGCGCTGTTTTGCGCAAAGCACAATGCGATGGTGACGGCGACGGACCTGCGGCCGGAAAGCGAGCTGGGAGAGGTTCCGGCGAAGTTGCGCGACGCCGGGGTGACGCTGGAACTGGGCGGGCACTCGGAAAAGACATACCTGACGCAGGACTTGATTATTCCGAGTCCGGCCGTGCCGGCGGATGACGAACTGCTGGTGAAGGCGCGTTCGAAGAAGATTACAGTGTGGAGCGAGATCGAGCTTGCGTACCGATTCCTAGAAGGCGAGCTGATCGGGATTACGGGTTCGAATGGGAAGACCACCACGACGACGCTGGTGCACCACATTCTGAAGGCAGCGGGGAAGAACGCGATTCTGGCGGGGAATGTGGGAACGGCGTTGATTTCTTGCGTGGAGCAGATGAACGCGCAGACCTGGTCGGTGGTGGAATTAAGCAGTTTTCAACTGGAACTGACTGACCAGTTCCGGCCGGACATCGGCGTGTTCTTGAACCTGACGCCGGATCATCTCGACCGGCACAAGACCATGGAAGCGTACGCGGCGGCGAAGAAACGGATCTTCGAGAAGCAGACGGAACTGGACGCGGCGGTGTTGAACGCAGACGACGAGGCGACCGCGGTACTGGCCCCCAAGAAGCCGCAGGTGTTCTGGTTCAGCCGGAAGAAAGATGTGGCGCAGGGGGCGCGCGTGCGCGGGGACGATATCGTGATCACGTACCGCGGTAAAGATGAGTTCGTGATGAAGGTGAGCGAGATTCCACTGGCAGGGGCGCACAACGTGGAGAACGTGCTCGCGGCGGTGATGGCTGCGCGCCTGGCTGATGTGGACGCGCCGACGATCGCCAAAGGGGTGCGGAGTTTTGCCGGCGTGGAGCACCGGCTGGAGTTTGTGGCGGAGATTGCCGGCGTGCGGTACTTCAACGATTCGAAAGCGACGAACGTGGATGCCACGGTGAAGGCGCTGGACGCATTTTCCGGGCGAATTCTGGTGATTCTCGGAGGGAAGGACAAGGGCAGCGACTATACCGTGCTGCAAAGGCCGCTGCGCGAGAAAGCGGTCCTGGCGCTATTGATCGGGGCGGCGGCGGATAAGATTGAATCGCAGATAGCGGGCAGCGTGGCGATTGAGCGCGCCGGAACTATGGAGAAAGCCGTGGAGACGGCGTCGCAAGCAGCGCGGCCGGGAGACGTGGTGCTGCTGGCACCAGCTTGCGCAAGTTTTGACCAGTTCGAGAATTATGAGCACCGGGGAAAGGTGTTCAAGGAGTTGGTGAGGGGACTGGAACGGAAGTAAGCGGTGGGGAATGAGGCAGGAGAAGAGAGATCCCTCGCTACGGTCGGAATGACGGGTTTTCGTTGTTGCACATAAGGGGAAGTGACACGTGGTGAGACGGACTGAGACAGATAAGTGGTTGTTTGGCGTGACGCTGGCGTTGTGCCTGTTGGGCGCGGTGATGATCTTCAGCGCGTCGGCGGTAACGGCGAAGGAGCAGTACGGGCATTCGTACTACTTTGTGTTGCGTCAGGTGGTGTGGCTGCTGGTGGGGCTTGTGGGCATGTTCGCGCTGATGAAGCTCGATTATCACAAACTGCGCGAACCGGCGGTGGTGTACACGGCGATTTGCGCCGTGCTGGTGATGCTGGTGCTCGCGCTGTTGATGAGCAAGTCGCACGCGACGCACCGCTGGATCCGGTTTGGGCCGATCGGGATTCAGCCATCGGAATTGGCGAAGCTGGGAGCGATTCTGTATTTGGCATGGTTTCTGGATTTGCGGCGGCGCGCGGCAACGCGGCTGGATTTTCGTACCGACGATCTAATGCAGAGCATCCTGCCAGCGGTGGCACCGGTGCTGGTGTGCGTAGGGCTGATTCTGTTGCAGCCGGATCTGGGCACATCGGTGGACATCATACTGATCATGACGGCGATTCTGTTTGTGGCGGGCCTGTCGTGGAAATGGCTGGGCGTGGGCATGGCGGTGGCGGCGCCAGTCTTGTTTGTGCTGATTGCGTTTGTTTCGTACCGCTTGGCGCGAGTGCTGTCGTTTTTGCATCCCGAGTCGGACCCGCAGGGCGCAGGATTCCAGTTGATGCAGTCGCTGATCGCGGTGGGCTCGGGCGGATTCAGCGGCGTAGGCCTAATGGAGAGCAAGCAGAAGTTATTCTTTTTGCCGGAAGCACACACGGACTTCATTTACGCGGTGATCTGCGAGGAACTCGGGTTCGTCGGGGCCATTGTGGTGATCGCGCTGTTTGCCGTGTACGGATTCCGCGGAATGCGCGCCGCGTTCAATGCCCCGGACGGGTTCGGAAGGATGCTGGCGCTCGGGGTAACGGCGATGGTGATTTTCCAGTCGCTGATCAATTTTGCCGTCGTACTCGGAATGATGCCGACGAAGGGAATCCCGCTGCCATTTGTAAGCTATGGAGGATCGAGTTTGCTGGTGATGCTGCTGGCAACCGGGGTGCTGCTGAATGTGGCGCATCAGGGAAGCAGCAGCGGGGAGATGAGGGCCTGAGAGGCGGAGCGTGAAGCTTCTGATTGCGGGAGGCGGAACCGGAGGCCACGTGTTTCCGGCGGTGGCAATTGCGAAGGAATGGCTATCGCGAGGAGCGGCGCGAGAAGTGGTGCTTGTGGGAACACAGCGCGGGATCGAGATGAAATTGGTACCGGCGGCGGGATTGCCTCTCGAGACGATACGCGCGGCGGGATTGAAGGGCAAAGGCGGAATGACGCTGGTGAAGAATTTAGCGATGCTCGTGCCGGGGGTGGCGGATGCGTTCGGCGTGCTGCGGAAGCATAAGCCTGCGGTGGCATTTGGAGTGGGAGGCTACGCAGCCGGGCCGATGCTGCTGGCCACGTGGCTCACGGGGATTCCGAACGTGATTTTTGAGCCGAATGCCGAGCCGGGATTTACGAACAAGGTGCTGTCGCGGCTGGCGAAGCGGATTGCGACGGGATACGAAGTGTCAGCGAAGGCCTGGGGAGAAAAGGCCGTTATGACGGGAAATCCGGTGCGCGCGGAGTTTTTTCAGATTGCGGCGCGGAAGCCGGAGAGGCCGTTTCGATTATTGATCACCGGTGGAAGCCAGGGAGCACGGCCGATCAATCGGGCGTTTTCGGACGCCGCACCACTTCTGGCAGCGAGAAAAGACGAGATGCAGATTGTGCATCAGACGGGCGAGCGCGATTATAATGATGTCTCGGCTGCCTACGCGAAAAACGGAATCAACGTGGAAGTGGCGCCGTTCCTGACGAATATGGCGGAACGGTTCGCGTGGGCGGATATCATTGTCTGCCGCGCAGGAGCCATTACAGCAGCGGAAGTGGCAGCGGCGGGACGGGCGGCGATTTTCATTCCGTTTGGCGCTGCGACGGACAGTCATCAACTGCGGAATGCGCAGGAGATGACCAAGGCGGGCGCGGGGAAGCTGATTACCGAAGCGGACCTGACGCCGGAGCGCTTGGCGAAAGAGATTTTCACTCTGCTGGACCAGCCCACAGAGGTTCAAGCACTAGCGACAAAGGCGCGCAGCCTGGCCCACCCTGAGGCGGCACGGGGAATTGTCGACCTAATTGAACAGGCCGCGAGGCCAAGAGGACTCTGATGGTATCGTTTCGCAATTTTCAGAAGATTCACCTGGTGGGGATTGGCGGCATCGGCATGAGCGGGATTGCCGAGGTGCTACTGACGCTGGGCTATTCCGTTTCAGGATCGGATACAAAGCCTTCGACGATCACGGAGCGCCTGCAGGATTTGGGCGCGACGATTTTCGAGGGGCACAAGGCCGAAAACATCGAGGGCGCACATGTGGTGGTGGTGTCGTCGGCGGTAAAGAGTGACAACCCCGAAGTGATGGAGGCGCACAAGAAAAAGATTCCCGTGATTCCGCGGGCCGAGATGCTGGCGGAACTAATGCGGCTGAAGTACGGGATTGCGGTGGGCGGCGCGCACGGGAAGACCACGACCACGTCGATGGTCGCGTCGATTCTGGCGGCGGCGCATCTCGACCCAACGTTTGTAGTTGGCGGGCGTGTGAACCAGGCGGGAACGACGGCGCGGGTGGGCAAGGGCGAGTATTTCGTGGTGGAAGCCGACGAGAGCGACCGGAGCTTCCTGATGTTCGCGCCGGTGGTGGCGGTGGTTACGACAATCGACCGGGAACACCTGGACCAGTATTCGTCGCTCGAGGATATTCAGAACGCGTTCGTGCAGTTTGTGAATCGCGTGCCGTTTTACGGTGCGGCTGTGCTCTGCCTGGATGAGCCGAACGTGCAGGCCATCATCCCCGAAGTGAAGAGGCCAATTATCACGTATGGCGTGTCGAACCAAGCCGATCTGGTAATCAGCGATATTGAGCTGAAGGGATTAGGAAGCCAGTTCCGGCTGACCTACAAGGGCGACGACTTGGGGACTTTTCAATTACCGCACCCGCCGGGGATTCACAACGTGCGGAATGCAGCGGCCGCCGCAGCGGTGGCGCTGTACCTGAATGTGGGATCGGACCTGATTCGTGAAGGGTTGGCGAAGTTTGCCGGGGTTGGGCGGCGGTTCGACATCAAGGGCCAAGTCAACGGAATTACCGTCGTGGACGATTACGGCCATCATCCGGCCGAGATCAAGGCCACGCTGGAGGCGGCGAAGGGGTGCAAGTTCAGCCGCCTGCTGGTGCTGTTTCAGCCGCACCGGTACACGCGGACACAACATTTGTGGAATGAGTTTGTATCGGCGTTCAACCTGGCGGACGTGCTGGTGCTGCTCGACATTTACGCCGCAAGCGAGAATCCGATTCCGGGGGTCACCAGCGAGGCGCTGGCGGATTCCATCCGGGACGCGGGGCACAAGAACGTGTACTACTACCGGTCGATGCAGGATGCGATTGAGTTCTTGCTACGGGAAGCGAGATCGGGTGACGCAATTATGACCATTGGCGCGGGAAACGTGAGCCGCGCGAGCAACGAGTTCATGGTGCTATTGGGTTCGGAACTGCGGGTGAACGACAGGGTGAAGGATGCGCATTGAGAACCAGCGAGTGCTGAGCGCACTGCCCGGGTTGGATGTGGAGCGGAAGGCAGGTGTGTCGCTGGCGGACATGACCTCGCTGGGAATCGGAGGAACGACGGACCTGCTGCGGATTCAGCGGCACGATGCGATCCCCGATTTGCTGAGGCTGCTAGACGAAGAGGGCATTCCGCACAAATTTCTGGGTGGGGGTTCGAACCTGCTCGTGGTGGACGGCGCGTTGCCGTTTGTGGTGCTGCAATTGGGGCATAAAGGGCCGGACGCGGTAATTGAAGGGAATTTCGCGCTGGTCGATGCGGCGGCCGATTTAGGAAGGACGGTAACATTTTGCGCTAAGCAGAATCTTGGTGGCCTGGAAGGATTGATTGGCGTTCCTGGGACGGTGGGTGGAGCATTGCGGATGAACGCCGGCGCATATGGTACAGAAATCGGAGCGTATGTACGCGAGGTGAAGTTGTACCGGGCGGCGGAACGAAAGATCGAAACGTTGCGGGGCGAGCAAATTTCCTTCGAATACCGGCACACTTCATTTGCGCCGGATGATATGATGCTGGCAGTGAAGCTCGAACTTCCTTCCAAGCCGTACGCGGAAATTCTCCAAGGCATTCGTATCTGCAACGAAAAAAGGCGCGCCAGCCAGCCGCTAGGTCAGAAGAGTGCGGGATGCATCTTCCGGAACCCCCCGGGGGGATCAGCCGGGCGGATGATCGATGAACTGCGTTTGAAAGGTCACGCGGTGGGCGAAGCACGGGTGAGCGAGCGGCACGCCAACTTTTTTGTCAACACGGGCAAGGCAAGCGCAGCGGATATGCTGGCGTTGATTGCCGACGTGCGTGGGCGGGTAGAAAACGGTTTTGGGGTGACTCTCGAAAACGAGGTGGTGGTTTGGAACGCGTAAAGCCGATGCAGCGAAACGCGTCTGCCGCCGCGGCGGCAGAGCAGGAGACG